>FUFK010044077.1_pt1 | contig 12782 bp, 9 predicted proteins | sample 1021851 | NCBI WGS metagenome assembly FUFK01 (sample SAMEA51879418, study PRJEB19060) | metagenome | reverse complement strand
CATATCTGTTTTATCAGTTGAGCCAAAATATATAGATAAGTTTTGGCCATTATGTGATTTTATGATTGCTGAAGCGTTAAAATACTCAGGAGGTTTTGCTGAGCCTAAAGACATAAAAGATCTATTGAAAAAAGATGAAGCACAAATGTTTTTAGTATTTGGTAGCGATGAAGAAGAACTTAATCAAGTTTTTGCATTATTTGTAACAAGAATAGCTGCTTTACCTAATTACTCTCAGTTAGAGGCTATTATTTGCACAGGAAGAAAGAGACATCTTTGGGAAGACAAGATAGTGAACACTGTTACAAAGTTTGCTAAACTTAATGGCTGCAAAAAATTAAGTTTTTGGGTAAGACCTGGCTGGTCAAAAGTTTCAAAAAAATGGGGATGGAAAGCTAAACATATTCAAATGGAGAAAGACGTATAATGGGATCGATAGTAAGAGGTATATTTGGAGGAGGCTCACAACCAACACCACCACCTGCAGGGGGGACTGGAATAACACAAACTACTATTAGAGAAGCTCCAGGTATAGAAGAAAGAAAAATAGAATTAATGGATTTAGCGCGAAGTGTTGCGCAACAGCCTATTAATATTCCTGATATACAGGTAGCACCCTTATCAGCTTTAGAACAACAAGGCATAACTGCTGCTGGCACAACAGGTGTGGGAGCCCCAACTGTAACATCAGGCATAGGACAATTATTAGCTGCTGGCACACCAAACATAAATCAGTTTTTAAATCCAAATCAACAGTTTGTTATTGATGAGATTAATAGACAGGCAGCAATGGGTCAAAACAGATTATCTGCACAAGCTGTTCAAGCAGGTGCATTTGGTGGCGGTAGAGAAGGAGTTGCTTCAGCTGAATTAGAAAGAGCAAGATTAGGCCAAGTTGGTTTAGCACAACAGACAGCTTTTGATAATGCATTGCGTGCTGCTCAACAACAGCAACAACAACAAGCTCAAATAGGAAATATATTGGCTAACGTTGGTGGTCAACAACAACAAATGGCCGTGCAAGATATAAATCAATTAGTGGCAGCTGGAGGATTACAAAGACAATTAGCTCAACAAACTTTGGACGCTGCAAGAAAATCACAACTGCAACAAGCTGCTGAACCATTTCAAAGAGCAGAATTTTTATCTAATCTTTATGCTGCTGGTCCTAAATCGCAGTCTACGATTACTGCATCAACACAACCACAAACAAGTCCGTTAGCACAATCAATTGGAACTGGTATTGGAGCTTTCCAAGCGTTTCAAGGTATACAAGGGAGGTAATTAATGTCTCTCAATAAAGTTTTAAATAGACCATTGTTTAGACAACAAGCTCTGAAGAGAGGCGCTCTCAAACCTATTAGAGCTGTTACCGGAGATTTTATTGGTCCTATGCCAGCAGATATTTCTTTAAGAACACCTACTTTTGGGCAAAGAGTTAGAGACATTGGTGGAAGAGGTTTACAAGGACTTAAGGATTTTGGTAAGACATTAGTTAGAACTGGACCAGGAGCTGTTGGTGTATATGGAGGCTTAGAAGCTATTGATCCAAGATTAGCATCTGGTGTGGTTGCAGCAGAAACATTAGGACTTGGTGCCTCTTTAACACCAGGATTAAGACCAGTCGGTCAAGCCATACAAAGGTTTACACCATTTGGTGCGTTATCTAGACTGCCATTTGCAAGAGCTTCAGGCTTAGGATTAGCAGCATTAGGAATAGGTAAAACTATAGAGGGTTTTAAAAATCGTAAACAAGAAAGAGAATTTGTTAGAGAATATGCAAAGAAAAATAATTTAGATGTAGATGAAGCTTTAGCTCTATATGATAGAGATTTACCAGGTGTAACAAGAGGAGCAAAAGATTTTAGATTATCAGACCTTGCAAAAGCAACTACAATAGGCTCTTTAGATTTTGGTACACAAGCGACTAAATTAACTGATGATGAAAAAGATAAAATTGCAAATATTAATCAATACATAAGTAAAAGAAGAAACTTTCAAGATCTTGATGCTTTAGCACAGGATACAAAAAAGGCTAAGTCTGTATTAGATAAAGGTGTAGACGTAGATACAAGCTTAACTGCAGATCCTGATTCTGAGATGGCCATAGTTGATGAAACTAGAAGAAAAGAAACACAACAAGTTATAGACGCAAGAGATAAGGCCGCAATATTGACTGGGCAGCTAATGACAAAATATAAAATTGATAATCAACTTAAAGCTTTAAATATTGCCTCAGCAATGGCCGATGGTTTAATCACAGAGGAAAACATAGAATCAATTTTAGCTAACAATGACGAATACGGTAAAATACCTAACAGATCTAATGATCCAGATCATCCTACTGCAGTAGCAGAAAAACCCGAAACTATTCAAGAAAGTCAAGAAGAAAAGAATGTAAATTTATCTAAATCATTAGGTGTAGTTGAAAATGAACAAAGCACTCCTTCAGGCGATAAAGAAATTGATTTAGGTAAAAAGTTTTTAGTTGATTTACAAAATCCAAGAGAGACAGAAATAAACCCTAAAAGTTATTTTTTAACAAAATTAGCATTAGGTTTAATCTCAGGTAAAACTAATAAGAGAGGTTTAGCTGGAGCTGTTGATATAGCAGCACAAGTTATGGGTCCAGCGTTTGATGGTGCTATAGCTTTGAAAATGAAAAACGATGAGAACTATAGAGATTTTGTAACAGCAGTTACTGAAAGAAATATAGCGCTATATAAAATGTTTAACCAAGATAAGAAACAAGGTAAGTTTGATAATGGATCTATGTTAATAGATGGAAGATATCTTGAGGCTAAACAAGATAGAGATACTGGTAATTATTTTTTAGTAGGCGGTAGAGGAGAACTTATACCAGTAAATCAAAATAGAGGTACTTTTTTCAAAAGAGTAGTTGATAAAAATTATTTTGATCAAATAAAATTATTATCTGATGGATACATTTCTCAAGATATATTAGAGGATTCAATAAGATTATTTAAAGATCCTAATATTGGTTCAAAAGTTAAAGGTCCTGCAGCTATAATTTTAAGTGCTGCAGACACTCTTAAAGCTCTTCCAGAAGCTGTGTTAGAGGGTATTAGAGGTGCAGGCGGAGACTTCCAAATGTCTAATGATATAGACCCAATGGATCCTGATGAATTTAAAGATTTAGAGAAAAGAACAAAAAATGTTTTAGAAAAATTAGAAAAAGAATTTGTAAATGTTTTATCTGATCCTGAAAATCCAAATCAGGATGCTGCAGCTAAAGTTTTAGGACAATTAGAGGTAAACGCTAGATTTTTAACTTACTCACTTGCTAATGCTTTGAAAGAAAAAGATAGATTAACAAACAGAGACTTACAATTGTTAGAGGAGTTAACTGAATTTAGATTAATCAAGAACCCTAAACGTATTCAAGAAAAATATGAAGAATTATTAAGAAGAGTAAAACAAAAGAATTTAACTAGACGTGCACGTTTTGGAACATTTGGTAACTCAGATATAGCTATAGAAAATATTGTTGGACAAATCTATTCAGCAACGAAGTCTCAAGCTAGACCTGAAGAGAAAACTGTTAAACCAAAAACAACGGATGATGCGTTTGATATACTTATAAAAAAGGCGGTACCTAACTAATGGCAACTTTAGAACAACAAGCATTTGCAGATCAAATAACAGAGGCTATCAAGCAAAATAAGTTTGCACCAGAAAATCTAAGTGCAAATGAAAGAGAAGCTATAGATGTTTTGATTAATAATGGAATAATAAAATCCAACAAAAATGTTACACAAATATTAAATGAGAGAAACAAAGCTAGATCTGAAATTGCTAAAACTCAAACTGTTGCAAGAGATCCAATAGCTGCAGCTTTTGAAATAGATGATTCTAAAATACCATTAGGTGATGCTTTTATTACAGGTAGAACGACAGCTGTATTAGCAGGTGACGTTGGTGGCGCTGTCGCATATCAATATTTTAATAAAGATAAAATTATTAATCAATATAGAGAAAGAGGTAAACTCAAAACAAAAGGAATTAGATTTTTTGAAAATCTTGCAAACCGTTTACCAGCTCGTTTTAAATTTACAAAAGCAGCCGCAACTGCAGCGGCTAAGTTAGGAGATACATTTGCAGCGAGACCAATTACTAGAATAGCTAAAAGTCCATTAGGTAGATTTGAAATAGGTACAGCAGTAGCAGGAACTGCAGGTGCGGGCGTTGGAGATTTAGCTTACACTGCTGCAGATGCTGTAATGGGTGATGATATATATTATTCTATTGTAGAAGATCTATCAGATATTCCTTACAAAAAACCAGAAAATCTTACAGCGGTAGAATCAGCCTTAGTATCAATGAAAAACGCTGCATTGTTTAATGCTGCTGCTACAGGCATTACACCACTTTTTATGGCTGGTGGTAAAGTCTTAAACAAAATATTTGGTACAACAGGTGCAGCTCAAAAAAAATATGCTGAGTTTGCTAGAGATAAAGGTTTAGATGCACCTTTATTAGGTTTTTTAAGAGATGGTAGTTTGTCAGAGCCGGCTAGAAATTTTTTCAAAACGATTGGTGTGTTTCCTGGTATTTCACCTATAGCAGATCAAGCTTTGTTAAAAACAGAGCAGGCTACGTCTAAGGTATTTTTTGACAACGTTGAAAGTATTGCACCAATATATCACCAAGCCTTTTTGGGCCAAGAAGTTATAGATCAAATGAGAAAAGTTTACGCTAAAAACGTAGCTGCTTATGACAATCTTTATGATAAATTTTACAAGACAGCGGATTTAGCTAGAGATCCTAGAATCATGAGTACAGAGAATTTAGTTAGAGAGGCTGAATTATTTTTATCTAGAAGAAGTGCTGAAATACCTGAAGCTTTTAGAGCGTTTAATGAAGGTCAATCTACAGCTGCACAAAAATTATTAGATGATGGTGACCCTTTAAATACCTTCATGGCGTTAGTGGGTTCTTTAAAAGGTAAAAACATAAGTTTTAAAGAATTTAAATTTATTAATCAATTGTTAAACAAAATACCACAACAGACTAAATACTATGCGATGAATCAAGAATTTGGTGCTTTAAAAAATGCTTTGGAATTAGACGTAAATAGTTTTTCAAAAAATCTAAATACGAATTCTTTAATGAAAGATGCAGAGTTTGCTGCAGCTGTTAATGGTGCTGGAGGTGTAAAGTCAGTAGGTGGTAAACAGTTGATAGATACAACAATTAAATCAGGAAATTTGTTGTTAAAAAGATTAAAAGATGCCAATGAAGCGTTTTCAAGAACCATGAAATTATATGACGAACAAGGGTATTTTTTAAAGAAAAAATTACAAAAAGTAGATTCTAACGCTCTAACAGGTAAAGGTTTAATTAACTTTATTGGAAGAACGAATATGCCAAAAGAGGACTTATTTAAAGTTTTTGAAGATGCAGTTTTTTCTTCGAGATCTCCTTCGGCATTAGAAACTTATAAAAAAATGATTGGTGCACAAAAAGGTTTTGAAGGCTATAGTGAACAAGGTGTTAAATTATTCAAAGCCTCTTTTTCTAAGTTTTTGCATGACGCATACATAGGATCTTTTCTAGGTAAACCTTTACAAGGTGCAGTAGGACAAGGGCAAATTTCTTTAGGTGTTATGGGCAAGATATTTAGAAGCGGTGATCTTCAAGTAAAACCATTCTCATCTGTTATGGATGATGCTAATCGTTTAGCAGAATTAACACAATCAGGAGGATCATATAGTTCTAAATTAAGCGCAGACAATTTAATAAATACAAAGAGTTATAAATTTGGTCCTGATGATTTTAAAGAGTTTGACGCTAATACTTTTATTGATACATTAGGAATAGGAACTACAAGACAAGCTCAATCTGCTTCTCAGATGTTAGAGGATGCCTATTTCACTATATCAGGAAGTAGACAAGCAGCTAAAAGATCTGTGCAAGATTTAAGAGATTTTGCTCAACACTTACAACTTATTTCTGACGTGCCAGTAACAAACTCATCCACTTTCATTCAAAGAAGATTACAATTATCTGGTATCGGAGGTTTAACGGGAGTAGCGATTGGTGCTGGAGCAGGATATAGCACAGACAATCCTCTAATCACTTTCTTATCTTTATTACTTGTGGGTAGATACGCAGGAAGAGTTTTAACAGATCCACAATTATTAAGAATTGTTAATGATGCACTTAGACCTGAAGAGATTGCTCAAATTGTTAAAGGGAGAGTTACTCCTAAAGCTAAAGTATTACCTGCAAGAAAAAGAGAAACATTTTTTAAAGCATTAAATAAATTTTTTAATGATGATGATGATTTTGTACAAATTGATCCTAAAAATGTTAACTTTCAAGAAGTGACAGATTTTTTGAATAACAAAGCTGTAACTATAGATACACCAAACTACGGACCAAATCTTGAAAATGTACCTGAGCCTACAGTTGTAGCCATGTATGATGAAGAGTTAACTCAANNNCCAANTGAACAACAANAAGNTGANGANNNANNTTTATATANTGGTATGGCTANAAGTATTGNTCAAGCTANNGATGCNTTNGAAGATCCNAGAGATGANNTANNACAAACNGAAGTNCCNAANATNCCNGTACNACANNTACNANANNTTGACNNNANNTTACCNANNGGNCAGNTNACNGCNCAANANNTACAANNNTTATTCCCNTTTGANACAACNNCNGCNGCNATAGCNCAAAGGAGANNNAATCGTGGCTAACGGAAAANNTCCTAAAACNACTGGTGAGCATATNATNGCNTTATATGGACATATTTCTGGTCTTAAAAAAACACAAGATCACATGCACAAAGGCCTCGATGATGTAAGACAAAAAGTAAATTGGTTCTTCGTTGCATTAGTTGGTGGGATGGGTGCAATTATTTTGACTTTGGTAAATTTATTAGCTAATTAGTGTAATGTCACTAATTAAGATCAACAAAAAATATCCTTACAAAAAACATAATAGATTTCAGTCCGAAACAGGTAGAAAGTATTTAGTTGAAGAACATCCTGTGCCTAGCGTAACNACAATATTGTCAGCNACAAAAGACAGAAAAAAATTAGATGATTGGAGAAGAAGAGTAGGCCATGCTGAGGCNGATAGAATNATGAATAANGCNTCAAGTGTNGGCACAGANATGCATAAGGTATTAGAATATTATTACAANAATGAAAAATATTATAATGAGACTGAAGAGGGCATCAAACCTAGAAAGATGGCAGCTGTCATTAAAGATAGTTTAAGGATAGATGAGGTTTGGGGTAACGAAGTATCTTTAGCCTACAATAAAGAATATGCTGGGACGACAGATCTAGTTGGAGTGGCCTATGGAAAGCCCTCTATAGTTGATTTTAAACAATCAAATAAGCCAAAAAGGGAAGAGTGGATAGAGGACTATAAGTGTCAGTTGGGGGCCTATTATTTAGCCCATAAAACGCATTACGGGCCCATAGAGCAGGGTGTAGTGGCTATCGCGACTAGGGACCTGCAATATCAAGAATTCAAGCTCTCCGAGCCTCTATTACATGAATATAGCGAAAAATTCTTAGAAAGGCTTGAAATATATAAGAAAACAATGAAAAAGGGTTAAAGAAGCCAATCCTTAGCTTTATCACCTAAAGTCTTAGCCGATAATTGATTCTTTCTTTTTAATGCCTGAACAATTTTTTCATCGATAGTATCTTTAGCCATGATGTCTATATAGACAACATTTTTGGTCTGTCCTATTCTATGCGCTCTATCCTCTGATTGTTTACGAACTTCTAAGTTGTAATTATTAGAATAATAAATAACATATTTGGCAGCAGTTAAAGTTAATCCATATCCACCTGTTGTTGGATTACCAACAAAGAACCTGCACTTATCATCATTTTGAAAACGGTCAACGGCCAGCATTCTGTCTGATTGTGAGGTTTCACCAAAAATTGATACAACAGACTCAGAGCCATATTTCTCATTAAGTGAAGCTATGATCTCATTTATATTGTGCACGTATGTTGCCCAAATGATCACCTTTTGATCTGTTTCTTCTAGTATTTCTAGAAGTGCTTTTAATTTTTCATTATTAAATTGTAATATCTCCCCATCATCACTTTTACAATATCCATTTGCAACCTGATGTAATCTTAATAACTCTGTTAATTGATTGTGGACAGATATAGTTTCATTTTCAAATTTAGCTAAAGCTTCAATACGTAATCTTTCGTATACTCTTTTTTGATCACCTGTGATCATTATTTCTCTTTTTTGATAAATCTTATCGGGTATATCTAAACATTCATCTTTAGTTAGTCTTATAGAAAATTGTTTAAGTTTTTGTTCTAACTCATCTAAATTTGTGTAACCATCGGGAACCATAATTGCTTCACCTCTAGCGATGTAAACTTCATCAAAAGTGCAATATCTATTACGAAAAGCATAATAACTTTTAAAACCTAAAAGTGCTGGATCTAAGAAAGCACATTGTGTATAAAGATCTAATGGAGATTTTGTTACTGGTGAGCCTGTTAGTATACGCCTCATTTTCGCTCGCCACCTTAGTGCTAAAATGTTTTTTGTTCTTTTTGCTTTTGGGTTTTTTATTGTTGTTGATTCATCTATAACCACAATATTGTTTGGTTGATTTAATAAGTATTTATTACAAATATCTAATCCTTTTTTTGTTGATAAAGCCTCTACATTAATTAAAAAGAATTTTAATAACCCTTTTTTAATTACAAAAGGTTGTAATTGTTTTGGTTTATCTACCTTCCAAGCGTAAACTATTCGCTCTATTGAGTCAGGTAAGTGAGTTTCAATCTCATTTTTCCAAACAGTGTACACTGATTTAGGGGCTACAATAAGCGCAGAATCTATACGTTTTTTCAAATATAGGTAAGCTATATTGTCTATAGTTGTCTTGGTTTTACCTGTACCCATCTCCATAAACAGTGCGTACGTTGTTCTATCAGCTGATTCAGCTAATGCTTTTCTTTGATGCTCATAAGGCTTTGTCTTATAAGGGTATTTCCATTTTGTCATGTCCACTGCGGTTGTACTTTTTTCTGTTTGACTTTGCAAGGGAAAAGTCTATTGTCCGAATCAGATATGGATATCGAAAANTTTTCTAATTTAGAAGTTGATACTGCGAGCACTAAATCTATTTCAGATGCTTGTAATGAAATGAAAAAGTTAGAGAATGAAATCGAACAAGCTGAAGAGGCTCTTTCCGCTAAAAAAGCTAAATACAGAGATTATCAGGAGCGAAAAATACCAGAGCTTATGCAAGAAGCGGGTGTAAACGCAATCAAACTTGCTGATGGTACACAAGTTGAAGTCAAGCCGTTTTATTCGGCAAGAATACCTGAGAGTCGTACCGATGANGCTTTTAGTTGGCTTCGGGATAAAGGTTTTGGAGATTTAATTAAGAACACAGTCACTACAACTTTTAACAGAGGACAAGACAATCAAGTTGCAGAACTAGTAAAGGTATGTGAACAACATGGTTTTAAATACTTACAAAAACAAAAAGTNGAACCNATGACATTAAANGCTTTTGCTAGAGAACAAGTTGAAAAAGGAAAGGAACTCCCGTTTGATTTATTTGGTATCTATATTGCAAATAAAGCAAAACTAAAAACGAAGGAGTAATAATGTCAAATAAAGAAGTGACAGCGAAAAAAAATAACGCTGTAGCAACGATCGACATCGAAAAGTTTGCTGATCAAGGTTTTGATAACATTGATAGCAAATCATTGCAGCTTCCATTCTTAAAAATTTTAGGACAACTTTCGCCACAAGTAACGGCAGGTGATTCTAAATATATTGAGGCTGCTAAACCAGGTATGATTTATAACACCGTAACAGATAAACTGTATGACGGTAATAAAGGTATCTTGGTAATACCTGCTTATTATAAGTTTGAATACATAGAATGGGCAGATAGAGGGCAAGAAGGTAGTAATGCACCTAGAAATATTTATCCTGCAGACAGTGATATCATGTCTAAAACATCAAGAGGAGATGATGGCAAAGATAGACTAGAATCAGGTAATTATATCGAAGAAACTGCATCACACTTTGTAGTGGTTGTTGAAGATGCTTTGGCAACAGAGGCTTTAATAACTATGAAATCCACTCAAAGAAAAAAATCTAAAAAGTGGAACTCGATGATGAACTTGATGCAAGCGCCAAAAAAAGATGGCAAAGGTTTCTTTAGACCTGCACCATTCACACAACAGTACAGATTAAAAACTGTGTTGGANAAAAACCAACTTGGTTCTTGGTATGGCTGGGAGATNACNTCNGAGGGATTNGTAAATGATGAAAGCNTAGTAAATAGAGCTTNNAAATTTAGACAATCTTTAATGAGTGGATCTGTGAAAGTTAAACACGGACAAGAAGAAGAGTCAGTTAAAACACCATTCTAATTATGGATTTTAAGAAAAACCTGGAGCAGTTTAAAAAGCTGTTCCAGGGCTCTGACACATATCACGGTCAATCTAAAAAGTTAGGTAAACAAAGATCTGACGGAAAAGATGAATGGAGAAGTTGGATCAACCCAACTCCCATGACAGATCAAAATTGGATTGATCATTTAGAGGGTAAAGATAGTTTTGGGACTGTACCCATAAGGGATGACTCTACAACAAGTTGGGGTGTTATAGATGTAGATAGATATAACATTGATCATAAAAAATTTATCAAAACAATNAGAGAAAGAAAATATCCATTTGTTCCTTATAGATCTAAATCAAATGGTCTACATTTAATATTACATTTATCTGAGGTTGTCCCTGCAGCAGAAATGAGAAAGAAGATGATAGCGATAGCATCTGATCTCGGAGTCAATGATGCAAAGACTGATATCTTTCCTGCACAAGACACAGTAGATTTAACACCGGAGAAGTGGGATGATAAACAAAAAGGTCAATTCGTAAATCTTCCGTATCAAAATGCTAAGTTTCCAACAAGATGTGCCATGGATGATGATGCCAACAGTTTAACATACGACAAATATTTAGATTATGTAAAAAATTTTATAATCACTAAGGAACAATTNAAAAAATTAAAAACAGGCACGGACAATGAAGATAAGAGTTGGCCTAACTGCGTTAACAAATTTATNAGAAACCAAGTTAGAGAGGGTGAGGGTCGTAATGATGCTATGTTCAATGTAGGTGTTTTATGTAAAAAATTAAATGAAGATAAGGATTATTGGGANGCACAATTAAGAGAACTAAATACTAAGATATGCGTACCTCCATTAAACCCAAAAGAAATTTCTAAAGTTATAGAACAAGTNGATAAAAAAGAATATTCATATAAATGCGGAACGTCAGTGGCTAGAATGTATTGTAATGGATCTACACAATGTGCAAAACGTAAATTCGGAATAGGCTTAAATGAAGCCATTCCTGAAGTTGGTAAGCTTGTAAAAGTGAATTCNTATCCTGACCCATATTGGTTATTACCCATTCAAGGCAAAGTAGTTAAATTAGATACAAAACAATTATATCAACAACAATTACTTGGCGAGAGATTATTAAACTATGANATTGTTTGGAGACCTTTACGACCTAGTAAAAGAGATCCGGATCCTTATAGAGATTGGTTAGAAGAATTAATTTCTAANAAGCAAGANATGGAGGGCTTTGACGGAGAAGAAGAGAGAAAAGAAGTTTTCAATACAAGAATAATTAAATTTTTCGAAGACACAGATACCATCACGGAGTTTGATCAAATAGAACACGATAATATTTATCAAGACGGGCAGGAGATTAGATTTAAGTTAGAAACATTTAGGCAATTCATGAAAAAACAAGGGTATAACTGGTCTGAAAAAGAGTGTACAGTATTCTTACAAGGAGCAGGATGTGGTAAGAGTGCAAAATTTCAAGGTATCCAAGCGAGACATTGGATTGCAACGTTGCCAAAACAAACCGAACATAAAAATAAAAATGTCAAATTTAATAAAGCAAAAGCTCCATGGGAAAACAATTAAGTTTTTTGGACCACCGGGCACAGGTAAAACACATAGACTTTTGAAAAGAGTCGAACGTTTTTTAAAAAGAGGTATCTCCCCTGATGAAATATGCTACATTTCTTTTACTAACAAAGCTGTAGAGGAGTGCAGAGACAGAGTACGTAAACAGTTTAAAGGATATGATGAGGATGATTTTAAATACTTTAGAACTTTACATAGTCTAGCTAGACAACAATTTGCAGACATCCCTGTGCTAGATCCTAAAGTTGATATGCTTCAGTTTCATACACAATATGGCACAGTAAAAATAAATTATAAACCAACTTGGGATGATCAAAAGGTTTATAATAATTGGTCTTTACAAATCTATGACAGAGCTAGAAATATGAAAATGAACCCCATAGATCTTTATAAAAGAGAACCCAGAAAAAAAGTTAGACTACAACAATTTAAATCCATTATCGCAGGGTATGAGCAATATAAAACATACGAAGCAAATCCAGGAGAGTTTAAAAATGATAGATTAGATTTTACTGATATGGTGCAAAAATATATTGATACTGGCTTACCCATACCTTTTAAAATATTAATGGTTGATGAAGCACAGGATCTAACTCCTTTACAGTGGGATATGGTTGTTAAGTTAGCAATGAACGCAAATAAAGTTTATTTAGCAGGTGATGATGACCAGGCCATTTACGAATGGAATGGAGCTGATGTTTCTTTTTTTCAAACCTTTCCTGGCAAGATAAAAATTTTACAACAATCAAGAAGATTAAATAAGAAAGTGCATTTTTTTTCTAAATGTATT
>FUFK010038183.1_pt1 | contig 12784 bp, 14 predicted proteins | sample 1021851 | NCBI WGS metagenome assembly FUFK01 (sample SAMEA51879418, study PRJEB19060) | metagenome | reverse complement strand
CAGGGACATTACGGAACTGGAAGAAATGAAGGAAATCTAAAACCATCTGCACCTGTTTATCCAACAACACGAACAACAGGAGATATTGATAAATTGTGTAGATCTACTTTAGATGGCTTATCAATACCAAGTGGTGGCATTTTACTAAGAGATGATTCTTTGGTTGTAAATTTAAGAGCAAAAAAANCATNTGCTNCAAGNGGTGGATTTCANGGAGCTTTTATTCATATNTGGNAGTTATAATAAGTAACAAATAAAAGGTGTACATTCTTTGGCTAATTGATATAATACAATTANCCAAACAACTTACCCCANATGGAAAGTATTACTAATGATTCAGTNGAACAAANANCAANCNCAACTCCTAAANTGGCTGCAGCGTTATGCAAATTTCAGATGGAATACAGCAACGCAGTCCGTGATGCGTCAGGTAACTTTGGCTCGTATGTTTCACTANNTGAANCNGAATATGCTGTNAGTCCAGCNACAAAATTTGGACTATCACATACATTTATTATNGAAAGTNCNACNTCACATNCAGANNNTCATANNATNTGGATNACTNNTAGAATTATGCANGAATCTGGNGAATACATTGATTCNAGACTACCNNTAGTTACAGANAATCAAAGAGGNCAAAANATTTANCACAAAATGGGTAGTGCNATNACATATGCCAGAAGATATATGTTGCTTGCTGCTTATGGATTAGGNCAAGCTGATGATGAAGCTGATGCTTTCAGTCAGAAATGTGCTGATGCAGATAATACTGGTAAAGCTAGAAATAATAAAACTAGCAAACCTAAGTTTCAGGTTTCATCAACAAAACCACCAAAGGGTCAAGAAAAAATATCTGANGAAGCATTTGCACAATTGCGTGCTGAATTAAATTCANGACCTGATAAAAAACAAATAATGGATAATTTTAAAAACAAATTTTANCCATCNGTTGANAAGCTATTAGCTAATCACATTGAATTAACAATCCACGAGGAGTTCCTTCGTGAACAAATGACAAAATCTACGGAGCAAAAGTAAATGTCTGAAACACCAAAATCAAAATTTTCTATGTGGTTTAACTGCCAATCAGAAAACGAACAACACAAATATTGGTCTGTATCTGAAATAACAGTTGATGAAGTTTTAAAACTTTACGATTATGCTATGGATGAAAAAAATCTTATAAAAGATTATAAAGGCAATAATGCTGTAAAGATAAGAGCAAAAATGTTCCCTGCACAATCACAATCAGGTAATCCATATATGAAAATGGTTGTCTCTGATTATCAAAAGCAAGAGCAGAATGAAGAAGAATTTTAAAAAATTACCACAAGAGGACATTTCTCTTGTAAAACAAAAACTGCCACATGAAGTAAGAGTTTTCTTAGATCATTTAGAATGTGGTCTTGATTGTTTTGGAGAGGATTTGTTTGACTATCATCCTTGCACCATGACTCATAATGAGCATGGTGTTGGTTTACTTATTTCTCAGTTATCAAAAAAAGAATTTAAACAATCTGATATGGCAGATGCTTCTTTAATAGTTTCAAAAAAAGGGGTTCATTTACAAAAAGAAAAAATATTATTTTTTAGTAATGAACAACCACCAACAAAATTAGCTTTGCTTGTTTTATCTGCAATTATTACGCAAGAACCATTGTATTTTGATTGTCCACATTGTGATTAATTACTGAATAAATTAAACCTTTTCTTTTTATTCATTTCATCTTCCATTTCAAGTATTCTTACCAACGCATGAGTTAATACATAATTGTGATTAACATTTTGCTGAAGCAGTTTAATTGTGTAATTTTTTAAAACTTCTATATCAGTACAGGAAATAATATCTCTTATCTTTATTTCAGTAGCCAACTTTTTTTCTACTGGTATTGGTTCTATTAGTACTGATATAAAACTTTTTTCCATTATTTGACAGGAAATAATTTTTCTTCAATCATTTTTACAATCGCATCATCTACATCATTATCAGTTTTTGCCACCATAGCTTTTAAAAGAGATAATGCTGCTTTTCTTAAAGATTCAGATTTACCAAATTTGATAAATATTCCAATTAAAAATTTAGACATAGTTTTATGTGTTACTTTCCAAACATAACAGTATTTGCTAAATTTGGCACATACTACCCTTAAGCGGTGGTCATCTCGTATTTATTTTGGGTAGTATTTTTTATGGAAGATCAAGAACCAAATAAGGTTGAAACTATTGTCAAAGTGTGTGTACTACTTTGGTCAGCAACACTTTTATCCCTTTCATACTATGAACCGCCATCTGGTAAAAAAATTGTTGATTTTGACCCGACATTTATTGCAAGTATTTTTTCAGCTAGTACTGCATCACTAGGGTTTACGATAAAAAAGAAAAAAGATACTATAGTAGATAATAAGAACTCTAAAGTAGGTATCAAATGAAAAAACTACTATTATTAGGATTATTGGCCTTGCCTGTGTCAGTCCAAGCCGAAACACCTAGTTGGACAACTGGTTCAAGTAACAGAACTGAAAATACTACACAAACAATAACACGCAGTATTGTGACTGAAAAATACGGATCAGCTTTAAATACATGGGAAGCTACCAATATAACTGTAACTTCAGATACGAGTGGTGGTATTGAAGCTACAGATGCAATATTCACACCGACAGATAACACTGCGGAGTGGACATTAAGTACTACAACAAGAGCTGCTGGTGCGTTGACAGAACAGATCACTCAAAATGATGACATCACGACTACAAGCGTTATTACTAGCTTGTCTGTGTTTAGCCAGTAATATTGCTAAAGCGGAAGGTGATACTGACGTGATCGCACAACCAAATGCGGTAGGAAATTCATCAATAATTAACCAAAATATGAATATTAACAATGGCATGACTGGTAAACAACAGTTTGGTAATGTCTTATGCAGTCAACCGACCATGGCCGTAACACCTTTTTATACAGGAAATGAAGCCGAAAATCCTAATCCANAAAATCCTACTTATAGCATTAATCAAGGATGGGGAATACAACTAAGCTTTATGATTCCATTAGGAGATAATCAAACCTGTATTGAACTATCAAAAGTAAAGCTAGACCAAGCCAAAGAAGAACTAAACAAGCAAGTGCATGATAAACAGCTAGTTCGTGTTTTGAAATGTAGTCAGCTTCACGCATCAGGCTACATGATTAATCCTGACTCTAAATTCGCATATATTTGCAATGATGTAATTAATATACGAAGTTATGTTAAAGCTAACTCTGAAAAGTTTCAGTAGCTAGTTTAGACGCCACATTACGGGTGTATGTGTACTCTAGCTACCTTTATTATTATCTATCTTTTCTTTAACTTCTGCCACTTCTTTTTTAAGAATTTTAGTAAATATTTTCTTAAATGTTTTTTTGATAAAAGCTAATACTGATTGCATTGCAATCCCGCCTGCCACGCTAACAACGCTTGCAGTTCCAGCAGCGATTACAGAGGATGCAATAACTTCAGCGGAAGGTATTGGCATTTCTCCGTAAAATGGTAGATTGAAAGTAGCTACAGCTTCAGATGAAATATTTGATTGGTTTTTTGGCAGGTTTGTCGGTATCAGTTCTGGGTCTACTTTTTCTAATACCTCATTGGGAGAAGGCTCTTCTGAAGAGGTGGTTGCCTGATCTTCCCCAAGTCCAGACTTTACCTGATCTAGACTTGGAAGTAATAAAGGATCTAGATATGGTTCCTGTACCACAGGTGGATAAAATATTGTAGAAGGAGGATTGAGAATATTATTAGTATCTGGTAAATTAGGCAAATAAATATCTTCCATATATGTTTAGAGAAGCATTTTTAAAAGCATTAGTGCCAATGACTTTAATTACATTTACGGCAATAATGGCTATATGTCCACTATATCTAACTATGAGTTTGTTAACTAGACAACTTACAGAAAAAACTAACTCATAGGAATAAATTTTGGTGGATTAGGTCTGTAATATCCTCTAGGAATACAAGGCATGATTCTTCCGCATCTTTTAGGTTTTCTTTGTTTAGGAAGACGGCATACCATTACACCACCACTACCTTTGCATCTTTTTCTTTTTCTTGGTTGACCTTCTGGAAAGTGATTTCTTGGTCTGTTTGGATTATCTGGCGAAGATCCAGCTTCAACTACTAAAGGTAAAAATAAGCTAAAAGCAAAAATTGTTGTAATTAGTTTTTTCATTATGAGGACCAACTTGAAGGTGCTGTGTATTTTGTAGGGGGTGTTCTTTGATCTATACATTGTTGCTTAACTTTAGTTTCAAGTTTTGAAACTTCATCTGAACCAAGTTTTGTTTTTATCCAGCCAATAACCTGATCTTTTGACAAATCTTTTAGAGGAATAACAGAACTACCTTTTTCTAAAACCATACAGTCGTAACAACTGCCAGTAAAACCATCACTAGCAACGCAATTCAAAGTCCAATGCACATCTGTTACCAGACCGTCATCATCCCCACCATTAATAACTCTAAGAGGAGTATCTCCTTGAAACCCCCAAGTTGTAGTGTAAGTAGGATCAGCCATGATTAGTTGTTAGCAAAACCTGCTGGTTCTGTTTTTACAGCTTTTTCTGGTAAGTATTTCATATTAACTTCTATTGCAGCTTGTATTGCAATAATGCGATCTCTACAGTTTTTCATGACTTGGTCTGCGTTCTTTAATTGGTTTTCTGCCTGTAAGTAATTATCCTGCATTTTTTTTAAATCACCTTCAAGTTTTGTGATTTCTTCTGATGGGTTAGGTGCTGACATAAAAATAAACTTTTTCTTATTGTATCTAGATTCTTATTAAAAGTCTATGCACTTTCTAAAGCTGCAACTTTAGCACTTAATTCTTGAATTGCTTTTATTATTGGAGCAATAAATTCAGTATATCTTAAGGCATAAATTGGTGTAATTGACTTGCCATCTTCATCAACTTCATCTTTACAAAAACCAGCAAAATCTGTTGCTGGTTTACTTATAGCACTTAAAACTGTCTCTATCTCCTGTGCGATTAATCCGTAGTGAGTTCTTTTTTTGCCGTTAAATTTATAAGATACTGGATTTAATTTATTAATAAACTCTAAACCTAAATCACTTGCAGCAATAGTATTTTTAAAATTTTTATCTGATGTATTAATAGTTCCATTTGTGGCAAAAATATTATCAAATCTTAAACTGCTTCCACCTAAATCATACTCGTCATTTACTAAAGGTCCAAAGGCATTAGCTGTAAATCGAGCTCTGCCTGTACCAGCAGTAGAAACACCAATTTGATTAGCTGAGTGCCTATAGAATCCCGTTGTGTTGCTATTATTAAATGAATAGGCAGGATAAGAAGCTGAATTATTGGCTAATAAAAGTCTTTTTGAAACAAAAATATCTCCAATATTATCAATTTTAAGTCTTTCGTTATAACCATCAGTCATAAACTGAAATCCGTTATTGCCGTGATTGTAAACAATGCAACCTCTTATTTTCGCATTTGTTCCGGTACCGTCAGAAAAGAAAAGATTACCTGTATCTGAGGTTGAACTTACTATTGTTATTCCATGAGCACCAGAGTTGACTCCCACAATAAGATCATCCGCATCATTATTAGCAAGGTTTTCATTAGTATTATTAATTAACACACTACCACTCGAGGTAATGTTAAATACATCTACAGCCGCATCAATATCTCTTACTCTGAATCTTCCACTGGCGTTTGTTATTTGAAAGTCATTCTCACTATTGGTATCTGACAATTCAATCATAGGAAAAGTGTTTTGTATATATAGCTGTCCTGTTTGAACTACATCGCCATCTGTCTCAAGAGACCATTTTGTCACGTTATTATTTTGTAAAAGAAAATTATTACTACTTGCTTGTGAAGTTAATCTCCAAGTATCTGCATTATTATCTCCTTCATCTGCAATTAGTTCTACCCTAGCATCACTATTTTCAAAACCTATAACCCTTAAAACACATCCGCCATCTGGATCTTCAATATTTACACCTGCCGAAGTTAAAGACAACATTGTATTACCTGCCCTTTGGAGCTGCAAAGTCCCTGTACCACTATCATTAATACAAGAGTTAGATCCGTCGTGAAATATCATTAAATCATTTCCATCACCAGCAATAAAAGCACCATGAACAGTATTCTCATTAGCTATCGGTGCATTATCTGGTACTTTAAATCCGACTACACCTGCTCCAACAGGTGCCATTCTTCCATCACTTCCTATCGTAAATTTATGCTGCGAATCCACATAAAATCTGATTTCACTTCCGTTGACAGCACTTGTTTCGTCAGCTCCTATATGTAGTCTTCCATCAACTGTTCTTAATTTTGACTCTGTATCATTATCTACAAGAAGAATATTGGCACCGTTAACTGAAGATTGAACTGCAAGAGCATTTGAATTTCCGCTATATATGTGAAGTTTATTAGATGGGTTTGTAAGGCCAATTCCAACATCACCACCTGATTCTATGTAAAGTCTTGAAGTACCGCTTGTTAATAATGATATTGGTGCAGCGTCAAAAGCAGTCAGATTTAAGCCTCCTGTTCCTCTATGCTGGATAGAGGTAGGAGCATTTGCACCAGNATTAGATCTTATAAATCTTGCACCATAAGTGGTGTATGTTGAATCACCTATTAAATCAATAAAACTGTAAGCATTTGCTGTCCTACCTTGTCCAACTTTTATATTTCTAGTACCGCCAGTAGAACCGTCTAGACTAATTTGTTCTCCAATAAGAGCAGAACCTGAGGTTGTAAGATCTCCTGTTACGGTTGCACCTGAATTAGTAGTTGCAATTCGAGTAGTGGCATTATGTTTCAAAGAACAAGCACCACCTGTATTAAACTCAGCCATTGCTCTACCATTGGCAGTATCATACATTTCAATTCTGCTACCATTACTTTGTAAGCTTAAATATCCACCTNCTGNNTCNTNTANTANTGAAACACCGTCAGAACTTCTGTGAAAAAGTTGAANATCNTTNGAATTNCCTAATCTTATTTTTTCATCATCACCTAAATTAAGCTGATTTACACTTACAGCAGCATTTAAGTTATATGTATCTGTCAAATCTTCAAAAGCACTTCCATTATATTTTTTAAATCTATTTGAGTTAGGACTCCATTTGATTGCACCAGTTGGAATATTGCTTGAACTTCCAACCGATAGCATTTGCAAAGACGCATTAATATTTTCTATTAATTGTGTCGGAAAAGCAGTATATGTAGTATCTACTGTTGGTAAGTTAAAATCTACAGCCATTACGTTTTTTCTTTAATGATACTACGTACCACGACATTGCCAAGTGAATTTACCTCCTTTGGGATTACCGTCTAAATCAAACAAAAATACTTTAAAACTTGTTGGATTGGCAGAATCAACAAAATCCACAACTGCAATTCTTTTCTTATTAGTCGAAGTTTCATTATTTACATTGGGAGTAACTGCTATACCCTGTACATCTACAAAGTTTACATTAAAGGTAATCTCCTTACCAGAACCACTGCTGTCTGACTCTGTACACGTACCTACACCAGTATCGTTAAGAATTTTAGTATCCAGTTTTAAATTTAATGATGTAATTTTTCTATATTTACCATTTGTGGAATTTATTATAGTTCTGTATTTTACTCGTCTAAATTGCGTACCAAATCTAAAAAAAGACCCGCCTGTTTGTGTAACACCATCTGTTGTAAAGGCTTCACTTGTTCCAGCAGCAGTATTTATAATTCCTTGTTTATCTAAACTACCAGAACCTAAACCACTACCACCATGAGTGACTGAAATTTTTGTAGATGCCAAATCAGCCCCATAATCAAAAACCTCTTCATAAAATCCAGTAGAAGGTGCTGGTTCTAGATAATTTAAGTTTGTGGGATTTGCAGTTATTAAAGCGGTCAAAGTGTTAAATTGTGGACTGGAAGAAGAACCTGTACCTATAAAATGTTCTGCCCATGTTTCTGTTGTATTGACTGGAATATAAGCAGCGTTATTAGCAAGAAAACAATTACTTAAATTATTACTTAAAACTTCTGCCGGACTTGTTGTAAAGTTAGAAAAGAAATTAGCATTTAAAACAAAGTCAGGTGGTTGAGATACTTTTTGTGTTGTTTGAAATGATGGACCAACATTTCCAGCAGTATCTATAGCAGCAATATGATATATGTAAATGTCAGAAGTTTGTTCAAATACAACATTGAAAACACCATCAGTTCTACCTATAACAGTTGCAGAAGCGTAATCTGTTGGATCTGTGGCATTGTCTTTATGTTTTCTAATTTCAAAAGTCGCTATTTTTAACTGGTTATTTGGATTGATATTGCCAGCAGCCCAACGCAATAAAACATTATTATCAATAACCTCAGATGTACCTGTANCAGAAGCTGTAGGTGCAGATGGGGAATTAATAGTAACTTGAATGTATTGCGGACTGTCACCTGCTGCATTGGATAAATTATCATTTACATCCCTTGTCTGAATAACATAAATTCTATCTCCACCATCTGCTATAGTCCAATTTACTTCTTCTTTAAAAGATCTTGAATCAGTAAAAACTTCTAATTCAAGATTATTAGATGTCGCTGTATCGTTTAAAACATTATTACTAGGAAGTCCATTTTTAAACCTTCTAATTCTAAAATCTTTGTAAGCTATATTTTGTTGTTTATTTCTTGCAGGTTTACCCCACTGTATTGTGACAAAACCCAATCCTCCTTGATTTCCTAATTTATAGCTTGGTGTTTTATCGGGAGGATTTGAAGGTCTTTGTACTGTTACAGTCTGTGTTACAAAATCTCCTCTGAAACGATCTTTAATATTTTGTACATCTTCATTAACATAACCAGAATCTAAGGCTGCAATTTTATAATTTTTAGACATATTGTTATTGTCTTCAGCGAAATCTGTTTCAAAAGTAAAAGATGTTGAATTGGTCTCAAACAGTAAATTTTCGGAGTTATCATAGATTCCATATTTATGGATTTTAAATATCGCCTCATTTGAAGTTGAATTAAAACTACCCTCAACTTCATTCCATCTTAAGGTTATTTGATCTCCTGTAAAAATAACAGGAACAGATTTCATGGTAGGTGCTGGGGGGTTTTTGAAAGTTATAGTTTTTGTTAATGTAGAATCTGTCCCTGAGGCAATGATTCCAGTATCAGGAAAATCTACTCTTTCATAAACAGGATTAATGGTAAAAGTTCTATCCTTATCACCAGCACTGTTTCTGCGAATGTTTGCAGCAGTTATAGGTATAAATAATTTTGAATCTTTTACGGTTATTGGGAAAATATTATCTTCTCCATTTATTTGTTCATCAAAATAATTAGTCGTAACCCTATAACCAAGAACATTAGGCATATTGGTTTGCTGTGTTACATTAGGCCAATTTAAAATTATATTTTCTTTTGTTAGTTTAACTTTAACTTCAGCACCATTAGGAAAAACTGGTTCTGGAACATTAATTGTATAAGTTAAGGCTGCACTGACAGCACCAGCACGATTGATAGCTACTATTGTAAAAGTTTTTGCACCTGAAAAATTTAAAGGTGTCTGATAAGTAGTAACATTGGATTTAATTTTCTTTGTAGTATTTGACCCATCTGTGACTTCATAACGCTTAATAGCGTATGAACCTATAGTACTAGGTTCATCCCAGTTCAAAACAACTGTACTATTTTCTATCTTTGGAAAACCTGACACAGCCTGTGGTGCCGAAGGTGCTACAGGTGTAAAGTCAAAAGTAGCAGCATTTGTGCTATATCTGCCACCATCATCCCTTGCTTTCACGAAATATCTATGAGCTTCAGTTAAAAAATCTCTTGTAATACGAACCGAATCAGCAGTCCTACCAACAAAAGAAGCTCCTTTAGTTCCAAAAGTAACCGTTGAACCAGCCAAATTATCGGATAAAGTTAATTTATGAATCTCATAAAAAGCAATATCTAAATCTTTAAATTCGACCTGTGGATTTGCAGTACTACTTATACTAGGGTTCGGATTGTTTTCATTAAAAGAAACAACATTACCAGTCGTAGTACCATTTGCCGTAACAGAGAGGCCTGTCACATCATTTGGGGGCTCTGTTTTTCCTACAGTAGTTATACCAACATCCCTAGATTTTCCTGACAACTTGCCGCTTGTTGAACTTATAGAAAATATTTTTATGTCATACCTACTTTCAGAACCTACGTTTAAAATATCAAAACTTTGTCCTTGCACTTCTTCTTTTTTCTCAGTCCCATCTTTGGTTATTCTGAGAAGATATTTATTTACATTTTCAACTTGTCTCCATTGAATTATTAATTTAGATCTAATTACAACTTTGTTAGAATTTGTCTCAGTTTGATTTATTGAATGTTTATATAATCTTTCGGTAATTGTTGCTGCTGAGGGTCTTTTTGGCTTTACATCAATATTAGTGGCATCTTTGAAAGTAACTGCAGATCCAGTTTCAACAGAAGCGTAGATACTATGATTATAAAGAAGTGCAGTAATTTTATATTGAAAATCACTTTCTTCTTCAACAAGTAAAACTCTATAAAGTTGATTTTGTAAATTTTGTGCTGCTGTTCCTCCTGACGTTTCAAGAATCCAAGTTGACATGACATTAGGAGCTGTATTTGCAAAAGTTTCTACATATTCGGGATCGTCTGGTTCTCGATCACCTGAATCTTTAACCAACATACGAAAATTTCCATTTACTGTTATAACCGCACCGGAAATATCAGATATAGTTTTTTGACTTACACTTCCATCTGGCATTAATACATTAAGTGTTCTTGTATAACCAACAGAATTTGATGGCAAGTTTGAAGCGCTTGCATTATCAACTGTTATTTGGTTAGTTCCATTAACAGCAATAATTCGACCACCTCTTCTTGTACCAGTTTTTACTTGGTCATTAATAGCAATAACTTGACCCGGCCTAACAACTACTCCTGTATCAATAGAAACTGTAAAAGTAACAGTTTCTGTCAGTAATTGTTCTGATTCTCTTGTCCATTTAGCTAATCTATGAGCCTGACCCGAACTTGTGCAGCCATAAGCCTGTATTTGCTTTTTAACTATTCCATATTTTGCTATAGCAATATCTCCGCCAGCGTTAGTTGTCGCTGTTACGTCTCCTATTGTAGTATTTCCAATAACACCGTCATCTGGGAATTGTTCATAGGATATTTTTCTTTGATTATTGTCGTAATATTTCGCTATAACTAAAGTTGCTCTACTTTTTATATCACTACCTTCGTATGTAAAATTACCCTCTATCACGTTTGCATTGGTAAATATAAAAGCAGGTAATACATCAGCAGTTGGACTATACGCAGCACCGTTCACTTGTGGTGCTGGTTTATCTTGTGATAAAAATAAAGTACCGGCAGACCAGAAAGGCATTACCCTCATATTGCTACAGATAGCATTAATTAAGTCATACGCTTTAAATTCTTTATTTATTAATTCATTAAATGAAAATCTTGCTTCTTGCCCAACTTCATTAAAAGTACAGTTACCACTTAATGCAGAACTATTAGAAGTTACCTTTAATGCTTTAAAACGTTTTCTGGTTTGTCTTCTAATCTTAAAAACTACAGCACTATCTTGTGTAGCTGGTGACGACCCAGACGTACCAGAGGTAAAGGTAATACTAACTAAATCCCCTGTTTGATATTTATGATCTACAGTGCAAGTCACTATTGCAGTAGATTTATTTGCTTCTAATGTCCAAGTTCCATTTTTCGTACCACCAGCATTTCTCTGATTGCTTACTAATTCATTATTGTATTTGCTAATATTCCAAAAGCTGTATTCATCAAGTGCTGTTTCTGGAATCGACAGCCCATAGCGTGTATTGACAAGAAGATCATAAAGACAAAACGCTGGATCGTTTGTATAAAGTCTTTGCCAAGTACTTCTTAAAGTTCCACTTGCTGTTAAAGATGTACCGCCAGCCCAAGTTGCTGAAGAATTATATACTAATCTGCCAGCCCTGCTTGCGTCAGTTGGATTGTTGTTATCGGTATAAACCCCTTTTGGAACTGCAACTTTTGTTCCTCTTAATCTGTAATAACGTCTTGGAATAGAACTGAAACTTTCACTTGAAACACTAAATCCAACTAAAGCAGTATCAGGGTAGGATTTATTGTCAAAAGTTAAAATCTGATAAGAAAACCATTGAATATCTGACTGTTTTTTTGACGTAGGATCATCAGATATTCTTGTTACTCTTAAATTAAAAGTCGTTGCCCCTGCATAGTTATCTGGCACTCTGAACGTATATTGCCTTTGAAAAGGGTCGCCAGTTCTTCCTCCAATACCAACATTTCCAACACCTCCTGAACCTCCTGAACCATTTGCAGGGTTAGACGTAGGAAAGGCAGAAACAAAATCAGTATTTGGATTTGCTCCACCATCAACTCTATATTCGATTCTAAATAAAACAACTAGACCTCTTATATCTCCCTTATCTGTAAATCTTTGTAAAGCTGGGACATTAATTATTAATCTTATTTGACCAGCATTAGGAAAATTAGCAATGGAAAAATTCCTATCAACTGGACTATCTTGTGCAATATTTCCACTATTAACAGTTACTTCTTCTCTAGTAGCACGAAAACCTGCTATAACACTTTGATTAGCAGTTCCAACTCTTGAATCTACAATAACATTATCAAAATTTACGTCATCTTCATCAAATTCGCCTTCATCGTTTAACTCTGCATCTTCATCAACAAGAGGGGTATCATCTAAATAAACATCTTTTTGTG
>FUFK010068079.1_pt1 | contig 12785 bp, 9 predicted proteins | sample 1021851 | NCBI WGS metagenome assembly FUFK01 (sample SAMEA51879418, study PRJEB19060) | metagenome | reverse complement strand
AGATGGAAGAGACTGGTCTGCGCTGAGCGGCGCGGCAACGAATCGGTGCCCGTGGTGTACTGTCGATCTTTGATGATATCGAGATAGAAGCCGCCCAATTCACCGCTACAAAAGTTATGTATCCGGTGATAAACGAGGTGGAACTGATAGTCGTCGTAGGCCGNCTGCACGTCGGCCTGCAGGGCTTGCGCTTGCCCCAGAATCCAGCGATCCAGTGGCAGCAACTGCTCTACCGGCAAGCAATCGGTCACCGGGTCGAAACCGGCGAGATTGGCGAGCAAAAAGCGCGCCGTGTTGCGGATACGTCGGTAGGCATCGGCGGTGCGTTTGAAGATTTCGTCAGAGGCTGAAATCTCGTTGCGGTAATCAGCGGCGGATACATACAGTCTCAGTACATCCGCGCCGAGATCCTGCATGGCCTTGCCCGCTGGAATGATATTGCCCAGCGATTTCGACATTTTGCGACCGTCACCATCGACGGTGAAACCGTGGGTCAGCACCTGACGATAAGGCGCCGTGTTATGAGTGCCGATACCGGTGAGCAGCGACGACTGAAACCAGCCGCGGTGCTGATCAGAGCCCTCCAGGTACAAATCGGCAGGCCAACTGAGACCCTCCCGCTCCCGCAATACGCACTCGTGGGTGACGCCGGAGTCAAACCAGACATCCAGCGTATCCGTCACTTTTTCGTAGTGCGCCGCGTCATCGCCAAGTAGCTCGGCTGGGTCCAGATCAAACCAGGCATCGATACCCTGGCTCTCCATCCGCACCGCCACCTGCTCCATCAGAGATTGCGTGTCGGGGTGAATCTCGCCAGTCGTGTTATGTACAAACAGGGCAATGGGGACGCCCCAGGTGCGCTGCCGGGAAATACACCAGTCGGGCCGCTCCGCCAGCATGCTGTCAATGCGCGCCCGGCCCCAGTCGGGTATCCACTGCACATCCTCCACAGCGCTTTTGGCGGCAGCGAGCAGGCCGTTGCCCGTCATGCTCACGAACCATTGCGGTGTGGCGCGAAAAATAATTGACGTCTTGTGGCGCCAACAGTGCGGGTAGCTGTGCTGGAAAGGTGCGTGACACAGCAGCACCTTGAGTTCGTCGAGCGCGGCCACAATGTCATCGTTCGCCTTGAAAATATGTTGGCCGGCAAATACCGGCGTATCGGGGTGGTAAACGCCGTTGCCGCCAACGGGGTTGTACACCTCTAGCCCATACCGCCGACCTATATCAAAATCTTCAAGACCGTGAGCCGGCGCGGTATGCACACAGCCGGTGCCTGCCTCGGTGGTCACGTGCTCACCAAGGACGATAGGTACCGGTGCCTCGCCAAAAGGCGGCACCACTAACAGTCCTTCCAGCGCCGCGCCCTNGGCGCGCCCGATNATCTCNTGACNTTCNGCNCCAAAGCGCTGGGCACANTCCTCCGCCAGCGCNTCNGCGACGAGGACNCNACGACCACCAAGATCGAGGAGTACGTAATCNAGATCCGCTGACAGCGCCACCGCNCGGTTGGCCGGNAANGTCCAAGGNGTGGTGGTCCAGATGGCCANATCGATNGGCTCGCCNTCGTCACACCCNAGCCGCGANGCNGCCTCTGCGCGATCAACAAAGGGGAANGCGACGTCGACCGCAGAGGATTGCTTGTCGGCGTATTCCACCTCGGCCTCCGCCAACGCTGAGCCACAATCCAAGCACCAGTGAACGGGCTTGAAGCCGCGGTGCAAATGTCCGCGGTCAATAATTTTGGCCAACGTGCGGACAATGTTCGCCTCAAACCGAAAATCCATGGTCAGGTAAGGCTTTGCCCAGTCTCCGAATACACCCATCCTCACGAAATCTGCCTTCTGGGCTTCAACCTGCTTGCTTGCATAGTCGCGGCACTTCTGCCGGAACTCGGCTGCCGTTACCTTGTGGCCCGGCTTGCCCACTTTCTTTTCGACATTGAGTTCAATAGGCAGGCCATGACAGTCCCAACCGGGGACATAGGGGGCATCAAAACCAGACAGGGTCTTGGACTTGATGATGATGTCTTTGAGTATCTTGTTGATGGCATGCCCGACGTGGAGCTCACCATTGGCGTAGGGAGGGCCGTCATGCAGGATAAAGGTCGGCTTGCCCTGCGCTGCCTGGCGCATCTGGCCATACAGGTCCATCTCAGCCCACGCCTTGAGACGCTCGGGCTCGCGCTGCGCCAGATTCGCCTTCATCGGGAAATCCGTCTGGGGGAGATTCAGCGTGGCTTTGTAGTCACTCATACGTCATCCGTGGTCTGCAAGCCATGCCCGGGCATTGGCTTTGTCCGTCGCGATGCCTTCCTTCAAGGCATCGAGAGACGGAAATTTCTGTTCGTCGCGCAGCTTGTGTCTAAACCGCACTGTCAGCCGCTCCCCGTATAAATCGGGCGAGCCCTCCAAAACGTGCACTTCCAGCGTCGCCTCCAGGCTCTCGCCAATGGTGGGCTTCACCCCCACATTGGCCACCCCCGGCGCACCGGCCAGCCCGCCACCCGACACGTTCACCGCATACACGCCGTGCAGCGGCGATCGGATGCGGTGCAGCGCGATATTGGCTGTCGGTGCATCCAGCTGCCGACCCAGTTTCTGCCCGTGCTGAACACGGCCGGCCANTTCAAACGGCCGACCGAGGAGGCGCTCCGCGCTGTCAAAATCGGCGTCGGCCAACGCTGCCCGAATGCGCGTGCTGCTCACCCGCTCTCCCGCTTGTTCCCGGGTCGCGGTGGGAGCGACAGCATAGCCAAATTCTTCGGCCAACGCGCGGACATAATCCAGATCCCCCTCGCGACGATTGCCGAAACGAAAGTCGTCGCCAAAGGCCAAATACTGCACACCAAGCCCCTCGACAAAGACTTGTTCGACAAACTCCCGGGCACTGAGCTGGCGCAAGCGCTCGTTAAATGGCAGGCAGAGCACGTGATCGACATGACAAGCCTCAAGGAGCGGCCATTTGTCCCGTAGCGTGGTGATACGGGGCGGCGCTTCGAGTGGGCGCAGATACTCTCGCGGTAANGGCTCNAAGGTGACAACCGTNGTNGNGATNCCCCGNGCATCCGCTTCTTGCTTGAGATGCGACAGCACCGCCTGATGGCCAAGATGAATACCGTCAAAGGCGCCAATCGTCACCGCACAGCCGCGGTGACGGGAACGCAAATTATGCCGGCCGCGGATGAGCTCCATCCCCGTTTTTCACCCTGTCATAGAAAAAAACGCAGTATACCGCCGCGCTCANCGCAGATCAGCCGGTGCCAAGGGCAGACCTGATGGGGATATGACCACTTATCAGCGTCGCAGATCAGCCGGACGAACGCCACAGCAGAGCAGGCTCACCCCAAAGACACCGAGGCCGGCACTGCACAGGATCCCCAGTTGGCGTGCCCGCTGCCACCACAGCCATTCCGCCCACATCGCGTGATCAGGCATCAGCCAAAGCAGTATCGCCAACATCGCTGCAGTCGCANCAGTCACCTGAACCANCCATTTGAAGGGCAAGCTGCCCTGAGGTAGTACCGCGTCGCGTCGCAAGCCTCTAAAGAGCAAAAGCGCGTTCAGCCACGCCGACACGCTGGTCGCCAGCGCCAGCCCCACATGGCCCAGGTTCAGCCACCACATCAAAGGAAAAACAAAGGCAACGTTGAGCACCATGTTCGCCACCATGGCGATGATGCCAATGCGCACCGGCGTGCGCATGTCTTCTCGCGCATAGAAGCCCGGGGCCAGCACCTTCACCAGCATAAAGGCACCCAAACCCAGCGTGTAGGCGCGCAGACTCGCCGCCGCCATGGCGCGATCATCACCACTGAAGGCGCCGTACTGAAAAAGCGTTGCCAGGAGTGGCTCGGCCAATACGGCGAGNGCCGCCGTCGCCGGAATGGCGATCAACAACACGCTGCGAATCGCCCAGCTGAGCGTACTGGCGAAGGCGGGGTCGTCGGCGCGGGCGCGCTGACCAGATAAGGTGGGCAGAATCACCGTGGCAATNGCGATGGCAAATACNCCCAGGGGGAGTTCTGTGAGCCGGTCCGAGTAGTACAGCCAGGAGACACTCCCCGTGGGTAGCAGTGATGCCAAAACGGTGTCGAGCAGTAAATTAATCTGGCTGACCGAGACACCGAACAAGGCCGGCACCATGAGCACCATGATCCGCNTGACGCCCTCGTGCCGGGGCGCCCAGCGCGGTCGGGGCACCAGACCAATGCCCGCCAGCGCCGGGACCTGAAACAAAAGCTGCGCAAACCCCGCGACGAGGACGCCCAGGGCCAATGCCACTGCCGGCTCATCAAAACTGGGGGCAAACCAGAGTGCAGCAGCAATCAGGCTCAGATTCAGCAATATCGGGGTGAGTGCGGGGACAGCAAACCGCTGATAGCTGTTGAGAATGGCACCGGCAAAACCCGTCAGGGAGATCAGCAACAGGTAGGGAAAGGTCAGCTTGATCAGATCCCCCGTTAGCGCCAGCTTGGCGGGATCACGGAGAAAGCCGGGGGCAAAAATCGTCGCCACCACTGGCGATGCCATCACGGTAATGAGGGTCAGCACCAGCAGGGTGCCCCCGAGCACCCCGGCAACCCGATCCACCAGTGCTCTGACCGCAGCCTGGCCACCGTGCTCACGCGTGTCGGCCAGTACGGGCACAAAAGCCTGCGCGAATGCACCCTCCGCGAACAGCCGTCGCAGGAAATTGGGGATCTTGAAGGCGACAAAGAACGCGTCGGCGTTGCCGTTNGCACCGATCAGATTGGCAAGCACCACGTCGCGTAGCAGACCCAGCACNCGGGAGAGCATGGTGGCGGAACCCACCACCGCAGAGGACTTAACGAGCCTCGGCTCATGCAAGCTATCCGCAGTCGTCATGCTTGGATTCCGCTCACGTGGCGATCAGTCGCCGTCGGAGCGCCACTGCGCGCGCAGCCGATCCGCATGACGCGCTAACCACTGCAACGCGATGAGCGTGTGGCCGTTGTTGATCTCATTGCGATCCAGCATCTGCATAACCTGCTCGCGAGGGAGTTGATGCACCAAAATATCTTCGTGCTCACTCTCCAGACCCTGAACGGTGCCCGGCTGGGACCGGATCACTTCGCCAACAAACAGTCGGATCTGCTCGGAGCACGCGCCCGCGCTGGGGTAAAAGGTGGCGATGGACTCAAGAAGTCCCAACCGGCACCCCGCCTCCTCTTCAGCCTCTCGATGGACCACCTCGCTGTCCGATTCACCAACCTCCACGATGCCGGCCACAAGCTCCAGCATCCAGGGGCTGTGGCCATCGCGCAGCGCGCCCACCCGAAACTGCTCGATCAGCACCAGTTCATCCGTTTCGGGGTCCCACGGCAGCACACCCACGGCGTCACCGCGCTGAAACAGCTCCCGGCGCATNGGTGCGGACCAACCGCCCTCAAACAGTCGGTGACGGAGTGTCAGCGTCTCCAATGAAAAATAGCCGCGGAAGCTTTGCTCGCGTTGCTGAAGGTCCACGTCCTCCGCGCCGTAGCGGAGTCGGAATGCGGTCAAAACCGGCGCTCCGTGTACCAATTCACGGGCGCCGAGTGCTGATCCACCTGATCGGCCACATCCAGAATCAGCGCGAACAGCGCCATGCGCACCAGCACGCCGTTGTCACTCTGGCGGAAGATGGCCAGATTGGGATTATCGTTGAGGTCGATATCGAGCTCTCTGGCTCCCTCACGGGAATCTCTGGGCAAGGGATGCATGATCACAGTGTTGGGCTCACAGTTGGCCGTATAGACGCTCTGGTTGAGCCGGAATCGCCCTCGGTACAGATCCGCCTCTTCGGGGCTGGCAAAGCGCTCTTCCTGAATGCGGGTGCTGTATACGATGTCGACATCGGCGATGCCGGTCTCTAGCACATCGGTTTCCAGTACTTCGTGCCCCGCCTCGCGTAGCGTCTCCACCACCGCTTCGGGCATGCTGAGCGCCTCTGGCGAGATCAGACTGATGCGCAAGTCCTCAAACAGCGACAGCAGTTTAGAGAGCGAGTGCACGGTTCTGCCAAACCGCAGATCCCCCACCATAGCGATGCGCAGACCATCGAGCGCGCGCTGCCTGTCCGCCAGCTCCGAGCGAATCGTGTACAGGTCCAATAACGCCTGACTGGGGTGCTCGTTAGCTCCATCACCACCATTGATCACCGGCACCCGACTGGCCGCCGCGAACTCCGAGACCGAACCGTCCTCGGGATGGCGCATGACAATGATGTCGGAGTAACCGCTCAACACNCGNGCGGTGTCGTACANCGACTCTCCCTTGGCGATGGCAGAGTGCTCAAAACCGGTCGTTTCCCGCACCTCGCCGCCGAGCAGGTTAAAGGCGCTACCAAAACTGATTCGGGTCCGGGTGGAAGGCTCGAAGAACATGGAGCCAAGGATGGCGCCATCGAGTACGCGGGTGATGCGCTCGCGATGCGCATAGGGTCGCATGGCGTCGGCAACGGTGAACAATCGCTCAACATCAGCCCGCTCAAATTGACTGATGCTCAGAATATGGCTGCCGGCGAATTGCATGTACTGCACTCCACTGCTATCTCGCTATTGTAGCGCCGATCATCCCTCCACTGACAGCGCTCTGACCCATTCTTCCAGTTGATTCAATGCGGCCAGAGTGATTTCCGTCACCTCCGGGCGGGCGCGCTCCTCNGCGAGTTCTGNCTCAAACTGTGCCAAGGAGAAAGACCCCTCCTGCCACTGTAGCTGACAGTGCTCGCGCCACTGCGCGGCTTCTTNATCGCTCAACGTATCCGGAAAGTTGCGGGCCCGATAACGGAACAGCATTTCCGGCAGTCGCTGATCGGCAAAGGGAAAACTCTGGCCAGCCAGTGCTGCGGGATCCTCGGCAATGNCCTGATCACAGAGGCTGCGGTCTCCGTCACNCANNAATCCGTCATACAGCAGCTGATCGGGATCAGACCGCTCCGGAAAAATTCGCTCCTGCCACAGATCCTGAAAGCGCGAGACAAAGCCAGCCGGATCAGCAGCGCGCGCTGCTCTCAACAGGGATAAATGTTGTCGATGCAGGTCGCCATCGAGCCCCAGTGACACCGCCACCTCACCTGCAACCCAGTGGGTGGGCAACAACACTGGCGCGCGATTAAGGCGGATGGTCTTGATCGATGGCCTCTCAACACCATCGGGCAAATCGATTTGCGGNGTAAANAAATGCTCNCGCACGATCTCGGCGGGNTGTTCGAGAAAGTCCGGCGATTTACCCAGGTCGACGCAGATCAATTCGCTGTTGTTAGTGGGGTGCCAGGCGACCGGCACCACCAAAGCCAGGTTATGTCTTGCACCACCGAACATACCTGATACATGAACNAGCGGCGTCAGGTCNTCCAGATTCACCAGCGCACTCACGGCACGCTTCGTGCGCTGCCGGTNAAGGGTGTCAAACAAGTGCTCGTCGCAGCGCTTCAATAACTTGGCGATTTCAATGGTGGCCACCACATCGGCCATCGCGTCGTGGGCCGCACCATGCTCAATCCCGTTGGCGGCGGTGAGATCTTCTAGTCTGAAGCTGNTGAAACCGTCGTCTCTCACCGGCCACTCGATCCCTGCAGGNCGCAGCGCTCTGAAGGCTCGGGTGACATCCAACAGATCCCAGCGACTATTGCCGTTTTGCCACTCCCGACCGTAGGGGTCACNCAGGCTCCGCCATAGGGCAAACCGGGTAATCTCATCGTCAAAGCGAATCGAGTTGTAACCGATCCCGCAGGTTTTCGGTTGAGCGAGCTCCNGGTGAATACNGGTGATGAATGCCGCCTCGGGCANTCCTTGCTCCGCCGCCAGCTGTGGCGTGATCCCGGTGACCCGGATCGCGGCAGGATGCGGCAGTCGGTCGGGGGTGGGACGCGCGTAGAGGGTCAGCGGCTCACCAANGATNTCTAAATCAGCNTTGGTACGCACCCCGGCAAACTGCCAGGGCCGGTCCAAAGTGGCGTCTGCCCCCGAGGTTTCGTAGTCGTGCCAGTAAAAGGTCTCAGATGAGCTCAAGCGCCTGCTCTTCGATCTGTGCTTTCCAGATCTGCGGCCCCGTCACATGCACCGACTCACCCTGACTGTCGACCGCGACACTCACCGGCATATCGCGCACCGTGAAGGCGTAGATGGCCTCCATGCCGAGATCCTCAAACGCCACCACTTCGGCTTTGGTCACCGCTTGAGAGACCAGATAAGCCGCGCCACCCACGGCCATGAGATAAACCGCACCGTGCTTTTTGATGGCCTCTACCGCCACGGGGCCGCGCTCGGCCTTACCGATCATGCCGGCGAGCCCGGTTTCCTGAAGGATGTAGTCGGTGAATTTATCCATTCGGGTGGCCGTGGTCGGGCCTGCCGGGCCCACCGCTTCATCTCTTACCGGGTCAACGGGGCCCACGTAATAGATAAATTTGCCCGCCAAATCGACCGGTAGCGACTCGCCCTGCTCGAGCATCTGGGTCATGCGCTTATGCGCCGCATCCCGCCCAGTAAGCATGGTGCCCGACAGTAACAACGTCTCACCGGGCTGCCAGGNNTGAATTTCCTCGCGGGTCACGGTATCGAGGNTGACGCGACGCACCGACTCGCCCGGCTCCCAGCTGATATCCGGCCACTGATCCACATCGGGCGGCGTCTGCAGGGCGGGTCCTTCACCGCTCAGGGTGAAATGCGCGTGACGCGTGGCCGCGCAGTTGGGGATCATCGCCACCGGCAGCGACGCCGCATGGGTGGGATAGTCCTTGATCTTCACGTCCAAAACCGTTGTCAGGCCACCCAGACCCTGCGCGCCAATGCCGGTGCGGTTCGCTGCGTCCATGATCTCGAGGCGCAGTTCTTCAATCCGGTTCTGTGGTCCGCGGGCGCGGAGCTCATGAATATCTACCGGGGCCATCAGTGACTCTTTAGCCAGCACCATCGCTTTTTCAGCGGTGCCGCCGATCCCGATCCCGAGAATACCCGGGGGGCACCAGCCGGCGCCCATGGTCGGCAGGGTCTTGGCCACCCAATCGACGATGCTGTCGGAGGGNTTCAGCATGACCAGCTTCGATTTATTCTCGGAGCCGCCCCCTTTGGCCGCCACGTGAACGCTCACCGTATTCCCCGGCACCAGTCGGGTGTGAATCACCGCCGGCGTGTTGTCTTTTGTGTTCTGGCGACGCCCGGCGGGATCCTCAAGAATGGAGGCACGCAGGGTGTTATCCGGATGGGTGTAGGCGCGGCGGACACCCTCGTTGATCATGTCATCGAGAGGCATCTGGGCCTCCCACTGCACTGACATCCCGATCTCAATGAAGACGGTGACAATGCCGGTGTCCTGACAGATCGGTCGATGACCCATCGCGCACATGCGCGAGTTGATGAGAATCTGCGCCATCGCGTCCTTGGCAGCAGGATTACGCTCCATCTCCCAAGCGCGGTGGACGGCCTGCACAAAATCGAGGGGGTGATAGTAGGAGATAAACTGCAGCGCGTCGGCGACGCTGTCGATGAGATCCTGCTGTTTGATTACGGTCATAGCGCTGGTGTGCCCCCGACTGTCATCGCTATTGCATGCCCGGCGAATTCAGCGCCGCCATATNGGCCTCAAGCTGCGCGATNTTGGCGTTAACCTGCCGCCGGAACGCGTTGATCGACTCGATCCACTCTGCATTGCTCTCAACTTGTTTGCGCAGCGCGGCGCGCTCGAGGTTCGATTTATTGAGTCCGTCTGCCAGACGCTCCACGTCGGTTTGCGCGCGCTGAGCACTCGCTGCGAGTCGCTNCAAATCGCCGGCCACCTGTGTCAGAGCTGCCAGTTCCGACTGCATCGTCGTCAATTGCTCGGCCTGGGTCGTGGTTTTGTTGTTAAGCCCCGTGATTTGCTTTTCCTGGGTCACTACCGTTTTTTCGAGTTTGGTGATTTTGGCATTGCTGATCTTGCGAGCGTCCCAGAGCTTGCGTACTTCGGTGTCGAGCANGCGGAGCTGAGCACCCATGGCTGCGGCCGATTTATTCACCGTTTCGTCGGTATCCGACAGCAGCGCCTCGAGATCGGATACCCGGGCCTGAGTGGCCTTTTGCTGGGTCTCNGATGCGTCCAGCAGAGTTTGCAACTGCCAGGCCCAGCCGCAGGCGATGCCCGCCACGGCCAGCGCGATGGTCAGCACCAGCCTCGCTGTCAGACCCATTGCCGCCTCACCGCGGGGCGCACGCGGCGGAATCGCACCACGTGGCGCTGAGGAGACGGCCTCCTCGCGATTGGCTGTGAATGAGGGAATATCGTTGAGATCGTCGCGCGACATCGTCGTCACTCGTTACCGGGTGTCGGAATTATATCTCTCTGCACCCACTTGGCGACGACAGGTTGGATTATTCCCGCTTACCAATACGGGGGAAGGAAAGGCGCTTCTCACCACTGCCAAGCATAGAGCGGTGCTTCTTAGCACTGCGAGGCATGCAACGGTGCTTTGGACAGGGGTAGGTGGCGAAGGTAATTGGCGATACACGGGAATGTGGGAATGCGAACATCTGGGCATCTGGGAATTACCCGTGCGAGACCCACCGCTTCCCATACCTATTNAATCAACTGCGCACTCTGAGCCAGCGACACTGTTGCCAGAGANCGCTACGGCGCGCGCAGGATCGCCCGCAAGGGGCCACCATCACTGGCAATAGTGTCAGGCACTTCGAGGCCCAGAAGCGNCGCGGCTACGGGATAGACGTCCAATTGGTGCGCTTCAGGGATAACCTTGCCCTTCTGAAAATCAGGCCCAACAGCCACCAGAAAGGCCGCCATATCCTCCACTGTCGCCGGGTAGCCGTGCATGCCACGAAGGTCAGCGTCTCGACCACCGCCCCGGCGAAACACCCGGGGCGGCGCCGTCTCAATAATCAGATCACCAACGCCCGGATGATGCTCAAAATGACGTTCGGCGAGATCTCGAGAGGATAGCCGCCGCCAGCGATCCTCACTCAACCTATCCAGCGCGCCTGACAAAGCGCCAATATCTGCATCAGGGTCGCGCTGGTAATACGTGACCCGCGTGCTGCCATTGACGCGCTTAAAGCCTTTTGGCCGTGGCAAGGTATTGGTATCGATAAAAAGATTGGGATCAACCTCTGACATACCATGGTCCGAGACCAGCATCAGGTTGATGTCGGTGCCTTCTCGTAAATTGAGTGATTCGATGGCCTGCCATAACACCGCGATCTGACGATCCACCTCAACGATGGCGGAGAGTGTTGCGGGCGCTGTAGGTCCATAGGTATGGCTCGCTGAATCGACCACAGAAAAATAAAGCGTAACAAGATCGGGGCGCTGATCAGCAGGCAGGCTTAGCCAATCGACGACCTGCTGCACACGCTCTCGGTGGGGCACTCGGCCGTCAAAGGCCCGATAGTCAGTGGGCAGCTTATTGGCAAAAGGCGCGTCGGATTCCGGCCAGAAGAAAGTAGAAGCACGACCCCCCTGTTGCTCGACCAAAGTCCACAGCGGGATACCCGCCAACCAGCTGGGATCTTTGCGGCCCTTACCCATGCTGTAACAGTCAGGTCTATCACTGCGGCAAAAATAATTATCGATGACACCGTGCTGTGTTGGGTGTAACCCCGTGGCGATCGATAGGTGCCCGGGAAAGGTCTTTGAGGGATAAACGGTGCGCAGCTTTGTCACCCGCGAACCCNGANCCGCAATGGACCGCATATTTGTGGCCTGCGGCCAGTCNAGATAGTCCCAGCGGAAACCGTCGATCGATACCAGCACCAGCGTCTGCGCGGTACTTGCGGNGCCCCATAGCGAGGCNGCCAAGCCNACGGCAATGATGAATAAACGGGGAATCAATCTATTGGCTCGCGGATGGATGGGGTCAACTTATAAAGGCGCGGAAGATAACATAGTGAGGCTTCTGCCGAATAAGAGTGGCTGCCATCGCACCCCATAAGTATTGATCACCTCTCTGCCGTGCAAAAAAAAGCGGCCCGTAGGCCGCTTCCGGAATCATTGATAACGTTCAAGTGTAATCAGAGGTAGAGCAAAATACCCANAATGGCGAGCATCAGCGCGAGCGAGCAGTGCACCACGCCCATCACAGACTTCATCGGGCCCATGCCGCCGAAGAGTGCGTTGATTTCGAGCACAATGATGATGCCCATTGCCGTGAACAATCCCGNATCAGACACCGAGCCGCCAACCTGCGTTGAGATTGCAGCGATATGCTTGGAACCCAGCATGCCGAGCAGCATGGGGCCAGAAAATAAGGTGTTGGTGCGGCTCGCCAGACCCGCCTTCGCGGCGGCCGCAGGGCCGTCGCCCTCTTTCATGCCCAGCACGATCTGCTGATTCGGCCAAATCACCAGCCAGACATTGAGGAACATGAAAGTACCCGCCAGTGCGCCCACCCAGATTGCGGGCATGGCCATGCCAAACGCGCCGATCTTGTGGAAGAGGTATGCACCTGTCAGGAAGGTGAGCATGGCGCCCCAGCGGAACCACCACAGTGCACGAGGCGCCAGTTTGGCCATGGCGTCCGATTTAGCGCTCGCCTCGGCTTCCTTGAAATACTCGGTCTGAACAAAGTTGAAGTAGTACAGCATGCCGATCCAGACGATGCCGGCCAGCACATGGAAATAGCGAAAGAAAAACTCAATATAAGACATGCGTGCGTCTCCCGGTTTTTGTAATGACGGCGCAAAGGCCCTGCCCNNNCACATTATATATCAGCCTACGCCCAAACGGTGGTTCGATCGGCGGGCTCCAGACAGTTTGTTTTTCATGACCCCCTTTTACGAATGACGACACATG
>FUFK010065034.1_pt1 | contig 12785 bp, 22 predicted proteins | sample 1021851 | NCBI WGS metagenome assembly FUFK01 (sample SAMEA51879418, study PRJEB19060) | metagenome | reverse complement strand
CCCAATTACCTTTTTTGCCTTTACCGAACCATGCAGTAAGACCACCTTTAGGTTTTGCCATTATGCAGTCCTATATTTGCCACCACGCTTTTTATAGGTTCTAACTAACCAACCATTTGCATAAGCGGAGGGATATACATCAAANTTACGTTTTGCCTCTGCCTTAACACGTGCATATAGCGAGGGGTTAGTNGGTATTGCCTTNTTCTTTTTAGTGGGTTTTCTTTTTTTAGTCATTTATGCACTTTTTGAATTTTAAATGTCGCTTTTAAACTTGCCCCTTTATGTGGTTTAAAACCACCCGCTGGGTTTTTCATNAGNGTATANCCANTACCCTTTTTCATAAAATGATACCCACGTGGGGCTGATATTGATTTNGTTTTTACCATTTTTTACAACTCCAATAACGGGCTGAGGTTTTATCTTTNGCNGTANNNCANNNNTGTCTTGCCCTNAAACTTTTTCTGCGACTAGGTTCGTTTTTGCGAATCCGCATTGAGGGGTCGCCGAAAGTAACTCGCACCACATTGTTGTTTTTATTCTTTACAAAAACTTGAAATTTTTTTTTCCCATAACTCGTCTGCCCTTTACTAATACGAGTGGGTTTGTTTAATGTTACTTTTCTGCCTTTGTAGGTTGCCATTCTAATTTCTCTCTAATTAAATCTGCTATTGATACTTGTATGCCTAATTCACGACTTTTNACATGAGCTTGTTTCACCAACTTTTCTTTTAACTCAACAGGCATATTTAAATTATACGTTACAGTGGGTACACCCAATTTATGTGGTCTAGGCATTACGCTGTACCTACACAATATTCAGGAATATCATCATCAACAATTTGAATGCCTCGTAATACTTTGAGATATTCTTCTTTGTCCATCTTGTTGTACTTCGCCATATATGCACCCGCAAATATGCAATTATACATCAAGTCCTCCCATTTGATCTGGGGGTTNATNCGTTTAATCTCTATTAAATATTCAGTTATCGGAATCAATGCCGAAATATCCATTGGCAAATCTTCTTCTAAGTCGTCTATACTATCCATGAAAGATTTCTTTCTATTGGTCTATTCCATTTGTAATTTCTGTTGCTCTTAGCAAAACCATGCCTAGAGGCAAAAGTTAAACACAAAGCATCAGCCAAGTCAGGCGAATTGTGTCCTTTTTTCTTCATCTGTTCTTTAGACTCAACTTTTATTTTTCCATTACTCATAAATGAAAAACTAGGGGTTGTTAGTTCCGCTATTAGTTCCTCATCATCAATAATCTTTACATCTCTTGATTCAAACCATTCACGTACTAAAAACCATAACTCGTCCCGTAGTCGCATATACTTATCTTGCATACTGGGTAACTCAGCCACATTAACAGCGGTGATTTGACAGTTCAAACCCATTTCCTGAAGTCTATCCGCAACGCCAGCACCTAACCCAATCGAGTCAATTAATATCTCAGTAGGTCTTTTGCTATAAGGTAACGCCTCATATTCAGAAACAACTATACCGACTGTTTCCATTAAATCTTTATTCTTCCACGTTTTTATTTTCTCTAATAACGTATTGCCTTGCCTTTTAGCTAAAGCAGTGCGGTCATTACCATGTCGGGCAACATCTAACCCCCAGATAACATCATCTGTACTTGGATCAATATCTCTGGTTGTCGCCTCAGAAATTAAATGTAATGGGATAATCGCATCATCATTCGATTCAGGAAACTCGCCCAAAACACGAATACGAAATACATTACTATCCTCACCATATTTCTTCGCCATGTCAGAAATAAAACTAGGATTAACATACTGCGAGTCATGACAACTAACAGTAAAGGTTTTCCATCTGTGTTTCATGGTATGGAAACAATCATAAAAATAGCCAGAACTACGGGTGGGGTTTCCCGTTAGTATCACTTTCGCACCCTTAGTAGATAACGAACCCTCAGCTACTTCAAAAATAATATTATCAATACCAGATGCCTCATCAGCTATAAAAAGCATATTGGGTGAATGAAACCCTTGCAAAGCCTCTGGCTGTTCACGTCTGGCAGTTCTTGCCACTGCGAACGAATCCTTAACACCAATTAGGTTAATCTTATCTGATTTAAACTCAAATAGGTTTCTAAACCCATCTGGCAAATTCCTATGCCATTTACTTATCTCTGACCATAACACATCATTTAACTGATGAGCTGAATTGGCAGTACACGCAATCTTGGTGGGTATCTTGGTACAAAGCCACCATAAAATGATCCAACTCAGTAAAGCTGTCTTACCCGTACCATGACCAGATTTAATCGCAATCTTGTCATCAGATAACAAAGACTCCAACACCTCTTTCTGCCACGCCTCTGGTTTACAGTCTAACATTGACTCCACAAACAGTACGGGGTCAAGGGCTAGTTTAGTTATAATTTCAGAATTTTGCATTACACTTCATTACCCCAAGCGTCCCAACCATCAACTTTTTGTCTAGCAAATAGTTCTATGCGAGGTAAATCTCCACAAAGTTCTGTAATTCTATTTCTTACATCATCAGGTTTTTTACTATGTTCTTGTAATTTACTAATTATTAGCTGTCTAACAGATTTAGATAATCTTTTTGGTTTTCCTTTAGTAGCTAATAAACACATTTCTGGGTTTGCTCTTGTCCAATATCCAAGTCCTGTAAAATATCCATCTGATATTTTATTTTGTTTTACCCATGTAAAAGCTACTGTTTTATATGTAAAACCCCATCTCTTAATAACTTCCATAGCTTGTGGCAACATGGGGTCAATAACCCATAAAAACAAAATACAATCATTATTAGAAATTCTATTAACAGGTAGGTCATAAATATCATTAATAGACATACAATTATAATGCTGTAAAGCACTTCTTCCATTACCTTTATCAGAATATGTTCTAAAGTGCCAAGGTGGGTCAGCATAAATAATATTATATTTTTTATTCGCAAATTGCATAGAATCCTATTGGCTGTTCTAAAGAAAAGAGGGGGGTATCTCTNGNNAGATGGTGGTATAGCTATAATAANNGCCCGCGNNCGTTTTTTTTGAGGTGGGGGGTTATAAAATTACAGCTAAAAAAACCTCTTTTGTGTATGTTTTTGTGTATTAATCTTTGTAAGTTATTGATTTTATTATCTTGTGTTCGGTTAGTTAAGCCGAATACNNNATAAATCTGGAAAAAATCTACGTGTGTAGTGCTAAACTTCTTAAGAGGTTTTGCCCACCTTATCGCCTATCGCAACCACATTAGTCCTTGATTTCTCTTTGTTTTTTTCTTCTATCCGTTGCTTGATAGTATCTTGTACTTTTGATAATTCATCTACGTAATTAGTCTGATTAACGTCCAATACTTGTCTATCTGACCATTTACTATTCATTTTACTGACAGTCCACTTCAGTGCATCTATTGCTACTCGACAGTTCTGAAAGTCAGTTCGTTGTCCTGTTAACAATTCTATTGCGATATCATTAATCATTTCACCATAAAGGTCGCCTTGATTTTCTCTTGCTGTTTGATACTGCCTATAAAAATTCTCATCATTGTTCAGCCATTTCATTACAGCTTGTACTGATGGCATACCTTTTTGTTTGCAAATAGTACGTAAAGATTTACCCTCGACTATGTATTGGCAAATCTTGTTTAGCAGGTCTGGTGTCTTTTTTATATATTTTTGTGCCATCTAATATTATCTTATCAAAATTAAATTCTTTTATGTTAGTACACTTCAGTGCCATTAATGTTTGGTTTGTACTTTCCAATTTTTTTTTGTGATAATGATATGCTTGCTTACAATTTGATCTTAATGAAGTATCGTAAGTTACATACAGCTTATCATTAAACTCTATCCATAGAGTAATAATAAAATATTCAAACATTGTATAAATGCCTAATCATCAACTAAATGATTAGGACTTTGAGGAGGAAGGAAAATTTAAGTTTCTTATGAAACTTTACTAAATATAGCTTTTTTCAGGTTGCCAGTCAAGTAACTATATTCTTTTTTAGTATATTTTTTATATAATTGTGAATATTTATTTGCAATCTATACCTTTTTGGTCTAAATTTACTATTATGGAAAAATATATGTTTAACTTTTTATTACGTTGTGCTGGTGTGTTATTATCACCCGCAATGCTTTTATATACGATTCATCACATGATCTATAACAACTATGCTAATGTTGCTTTAGGTATTGTGATGTTTGTCTTTGCTTTATGGTTAGCATTACATGAAGAATAAGACTCCCGTTAACCCTAATTACTATAAAGGCATTACTCCTGACGGAACTGAAATAGAAATTCTTGATGTAGTTGATGCCTTTAATCTTAATCACAATCGTGCTTGTATGTTAAAATATATTGCTCGTGCTGATAGCAAAGATAATGTCATATTAGATTTATTTAAATGCATGAAATATAATATTCGTGAATTAAAGAAATATGGTGTTGATGTTNCTCATTTNGATNANGCTTTAAAACAGTATGACAAACCTTTTACNTATCCAGCATCTGANCCTAGTNTNGATNTNAATGCACAANTANAAGTNAATCAAAAGATTGACGAATACAAAGATAAAGAAAATAATCCTGACGACTAACCAATACCCCAATGGTCGCAAAGTGTATCGAGTGCTACGATTAGTACCGACATTCCTGTTTTAGGTCTTACTCCGTAATATTCCTCCCATACTTTGATTGGTTCATTGTACAACAGCACTTTGTCTAGAATAGAACATAAACGTTTACCTACGACTATTCTAGCCTCGTTTAGGGCTACATAATTGTCCCCTTGTCTACTAGCCATATCAGTTGTTGTGCTTGTACTTACTACGGGTTTAAGTGATGAGGTAACTTTTTGTTGCAGTCCTGAACTTCTCCATAATGTGTAATATTTCATACCCGCATCATATTGCTCTTGAGTTATTTGTTTTTTAAGTAAGTAAGTGTCGAGTAAGTTCTGAGTNAGAATCCTTGCTCTTTGTACTTTAGTTTCGAGTGTTTCCCATTCATACACATTTTTCTTTAATTGTTCTGTTGTCGGTGTTTCCTGATAGATTGGTTTATGTGATGTATAGGATAAGTCCTCAGCTTTATATTGCTTTTTCTTTTTTGGCAAAATCTAACTCCATAATTTTATCATATTCATTAATATTTCTATTGTGATAATGGCGTAAATATTCATCATAATTTTTGTGTCTATAATCACCTCGAATTACATATCGTTGAAATAGTTTTAAATCTCTTTTATTTTGTAGTGGATCGTAAACCATTGGATAAGGTAAAATGCCTACATCAACCATTTTATTAAAACGATACCAAATTCTATCCCAAGTTTCCCTTTTGTCATAACCAATAAGCATATATGCCATAATGTGGTTTGTTTTAATTCCATATTTTGTTAATGTTTCAACACCTTTAAAAAAACGTTTTTCATCTCCAATATTGTCCCATGCTGTATATATTCTTTTATGTTTAAATGAGTCATCACGATAATCTATCTGACTTAAATTTTTAGCAACTACATCATCAATTAATCTAATATTAATTCCTTGATTAAAACATACTTGAAAATTTCCCTCTTTTATTTCATTTATTTTATATTCCCAATCTTGTTGCGGTTGTCCAAAAAAGTCATTATCAAGTAGGTGTATTTTTTTTGGATAAGGTTCACCTCTCCATATTTCGTTAATAGTTTGATCTGATTTATTCTTACCCTCTTTTATTGGAACAACACAAAATTTACATTTTAAACGACAACCTCTTTGAGTAAAACCAATACTAAATTTATATTCAGGGTAAAGACTATAATCTAATTTATTCCAACTTAGATCAATATAATCACCAATACATTTTGTCCAATCATCAGTACCCGTTCCACCAATTATTGCATCAGGATAATTACTTTTAAGTTTTTCAATTCTATTTTTGCTAAATAAAAATATTGACGATCCATATACTTCATCATAATTATCTTCGAACATTGAATGGTTAACAGAACGTGTAAATGTAATTTTATGCCCCAATGATTTAAAATAAGATGACATTTTCATTAATGCGAGGTTAGGTAGCTTACCATCAATCTGAACTAACTTTATATTTTTCATAACAGTCCATGTTTTTTTAATTGCTGTATTTGTTGTTCTTCTAATTGGTAGCCGAGTTTTTTATATTTATGTAACCAGCTTTGCATTATGGCTTTATCACTTGGCTGAGTTTCTTCTGTAATTAGGTATTCATCTTCCCACCCCTTTTGATGCAACCAAGTGTATGGATTTTTGTAGTATTGTATTTCAGTCTTACATTCCTCTTTTTCTTCATTGTATTGTTTCATCTTTTTTATAAGAATGGCTGAGTCTACTGTTTTAATTATTTCCTGATATTTCTTATAGGTTCTGTCTTTACCTTGTTTTCTTTTACATACTTTCCAGAACTCCTCAAAAACATCAGTATATGTTTCTTTTGTATATTGTTTCTTTTGTATATTGTTTTCTTTATATGTGTCCCTAATATCCACTAGTGGAATATCCACTTGTGGAATATCCACTTGCGGTAAATCATCAACTGGACGGATTTGCTGGGTTTGAGGCGTATCATATATAAAATAATCGAAACTTTTGAACGTTCCGTTCTTTACTCTGTCCTGAACTCGAATGATATATTTACATTCTATTAACTCATTAACCAGCTTACGTATCTTGTTTTCACCTAAGTTATTCTTTTTACTTAAATCTTTTATGTTTAGTTTCCAATCTGTTGGCAGTGATAGTAAATAAACAAGTAATCCTCTTGCCTCTAAACTGACAATAAAGTTTTGAATTAAAGCATTTGGTACTGTTGAAAACTTTTCAGTTAGCTTTGATTTATTAATAAAATGGGTCATTGTTGCCTCATCTTAAAAATATTGCGAATGTGTANNNANGATCATAAAGAAACACAACACATATAAAGTTGTATGTTCATTCAAATATGTGAATAATACCCACCAAAACTGTGAAAATAACCCGAAATAACCTGAATATTTCCACCTATTTCCATACAAATAAATAGAAGTAATGGCGGTAGCTACTGCAATTATTTCTACAAATAAATTAAACACCGCACATACCCTCATCACAAATGGAGTCAAACCCATCAAACATATCTAATTGACCATCATCTTCCAATGCTTTGTCTAAGGGTTCACAACTTCTGTGCAAATAAAGTTCATCATTGTGTTTGTTGTTAGTTTTATATTTTTCTTGATCACGAATTTGTTTATCCATTTGAACTGCCTTTTCAAATAACTTTGGATCATTTTCTTTTATTTCTTTCCAACCTGATTGGCTATGAAAAGGACAAAAGTAACACGCTGATTTAGCTGGCATAGGATAGCCATTGTCTTTAATCCACATAATACAATCTTGCCTTGACATGCTAAAATCATTAATTAGTGGATATTGATTATCAATGTAACGAAGTTGGTTCATTCTCATTCTTCTCATTTCGTCTGTTGATATCCCCAATAACATTTCAACTTTTACTTTTTTAAGATCAACCCTTTCACCTTTTTTGTAACCAAGTAATTTTCGTATTTTTTGAATTATTGGTTTTATCTTATAATCACCAGTACATTGTCGCATCAACATACCTTTTTGTTCTGTTTCTTTGTTTTTTGTGTAAAAAGGAATTGTAAATGCTTGATACTTACCTTGACTTGCATCTAATACATCTTGTTCTAAATTTCTCCAAGTAACTATATGAACGGGATAACTTACTGTTTTTTTTATAAACTCTAACCATTCGTAAACTTTGGGCGGTTCTGCTTGAGTATCAGCAAAAATAGCACAATCAACCATAGGTATTTCACCTTTATGAATCATTAAAGCTAAGGNACTTGATTGCACTCCAGCACCAAGTGATAATACTCTTAATGTTTTAAGCATAACGTTTTTCCATCATGTATTTCCAAAAGTTTTCTGGTGATGCCATTTTATCTTGGCTAAGTGTATAGACTTCACCATTACCTAAATCTTTTTTTACTGCATGGGTGAAAAAGTAATCTTTACTTGTTGCCCCTACTACTGTCATTTTCATGGGACATTCAGTATCCTCGACTACCAATACTGCAAAGTCAGCTACAAATTTTTCTTTTGCTTTAAATAATAATTGTCCATCAGTATGAAATGTTGTTTTAACTTGGATCGATTTAGAACAGAACCATAAGTCATATCCACTATCCCACCCTGTTGTAGCGGGTTGATTTAGATTATACAAAGTGGCTACTGCAAATTCACCTTTAGCACCAAGTTTTTCTATATCTAACTCAGTTCTTGATTTATCTTGCTTTTGATTAACCAGCTTACTTGCCCTACTCATTTGATATCTAAAGTGGGCGAGTGATATGGCTGAGTCATATACNTCTGGAGATAATTTAATCGTAATCATATTCCCCCATTTGGTTTTGTCCTTGTGAAATTTTTTCAAAACTTTTTTGATGTTGCCGAATCAGTGCATTGATTATGTTGCCATAAGTCAGGTTAATAGACTCGTAATTATCTAACCAATTCTCAGCAATCTCTTTTAAACTCATACCATTTTTAAGATTTTCAGTTACAAATTCCAGTACATCTATGGCGAGATACTTGTTATAATGTCTATTTGGTGTCATCTTCTTCTGCTATTAAAATTGATTCTCCGATAAGTTGGGCGATTTGTGGCACGATTGAGTTTCCGAGTGCTTTGATTCTGTTGGCTCTATCTGAGTGTAATTCGTAGGATACCCCATCAGGAACTCCACAAAGTTCGGATTGAGTTTGCCACCAAGTTTGTTGTTTTTCAAAACTTCTGTCGGAATTGATTTTTGTTTTGGTAGTTTGTTTGTTATCGGATTGTATGACATCATTTTCCAATCCCTTGCTAATGGAGTTGGATACATTCCTTTTCTCTGTTCTTGTTTTACTCTTGTTACTAAAGTTATTTGAGTCTTTGGATTCTTTTTTATGTAATCCTCTGATACTGGACCTCTCGCTGAATCCCAAGCATTCGGCGTTGGATACATTGTTGGTGTCCATTCTATCGGATATAACGTTGTCATCTCGTGATCGTATTTGATTTCTTTCAGATGAGGTTTGATTATTTCCCAATCCTCTGGACTCGGATAACTGAAACATTTGTCGTTTCTGAACCAATGTTCGATTGTTGTTTTCTTTATCTGCACTTGTTTGTTTAATTGTGTCGCACTCGTTTGACTTTTCAGATAAGTAACAAAGTCTTTCTGCGGTGGTAGATTTTTCCTCGTTACCATTGTATGATCTTGATATATCTTCATCAATTCTGGATTTTGTTTTATCTCCTCTATCATCACTTGATCCGCTAATGTTACTTGCACTCTCTCTCCAGATGCTCGTGTTGTTTTCCCTTGCATTAATTTTGTTGCATGTTTCAGACTGTCCTCTTTTATGTCCATTGTGGTTGGTGTACGATACATTGTATCCGATGATCCAGACTCTTTTCCTTTGGTGCCATGCACCGACACCGCTAGCTGGAATAACAAGACATTGCACTTGGAAACCCTCTTTTTCCAAATCTTCTTGTATCTGTCGCAAAATTGTACCATTGGAGATGTTAACAATGCCGTCAACATTTTCTCCAATAAACCACCTTGGTTTACACTCGGCAACAACTCTAATAGTTTCGTCCCACAAGTATCTGTCGTCATCTTTGCCTTTTCTTTTTCCTGCGACTGAGAATGGCTGACAAGGAAATCCTCCTGAAATAATTGTTGCTGCACCAAAGTCTTTTCCATTAACTTTCCTTATGTCGTCTATTATTGGAACATTCTCCCAATGTTTTCTTAAAACTTTTTGACAAAACTGGTCCTTTTCAACAAATGCAATAGTTTCACCCAAATTAGCCATTTCAAATCCATAACTAAATCCACCTATTCCTGAAAACAAATCTAATATTTTGTGTTTCATCTGTAGTTCCTAATAAGACGAATGATCCAACTCGGATTGATGTTAATCCACTCGCAAATTTGTTTACAATCATCTGAGAAAAACCACCGATAATCTGATGGTTTGCGAAACTTGATATANTCAATAATTGCTTGTCGAACCACTGCNANATATAGCTTTTCTTCTGGCTCAAGTGTTTTTTCTTCTGGTTCTTCGAGTTGTATTTCATTATTCATCTTTAATTAGCTTTGACCACTTTAAAAACAGTTGCCATGTACGTTCTGGTAAGATATACATAGTTTCTTTTCGATCAGCACGACAAACTAGAAAGTCAGGTTCGTCCTCTAACCACCCATATAATGTTTTAAATCCGTCTTTTCGTATTTTGCATTCACCAAACAATCCCGCTATTTGTACATCATGTTTGGCATAGTCTGTTGCCCCTGATAAAGGGACTCTTTTAGCATCAACACCCCAGTCTTTGTGTTTATTAACGATTTCACGTTCAAATGAACTACCCTTAATTCTTTGCGATTTTCCCATCTTTAAATCTACTTGGAAAATCATGAGGTCGTACTTTACCTTTAGTTACTTTAAATATTTTTTTCATTAAACTGGGACTTGGTGTTGTCTTCTCATACATGTATTTATGAATGACTGGTTGCTTAGTACCTATTTTTTCAGCAAATTCAGCTTGAGTCATAAAGTTTTCTATTAAATAATCTCTTAACTTCATGAAATTATTTATAGCATAGAATACTTAATTATACCTAATACTTTTTTTATTTTGTTTATAATGTACAGTTTTGTTGGCTTTTATATTTTATTTTATTCTAATGTGTAAGGTATAATAGGTATAAAGTTGTGTTATAAATAACTATAAAAAAATATAAAATAGTATTTTACATTTATTCCCTTTTGGTATAAAATTTTTAAAAATAAGGAAAAATTAAATGAAATCTATCCTCTATGAACTTCGTGTTCAACATGGATTGACTCAAAGCCAACTGTCTAAAAAACTAGGCGTTAGTCAACCAGAGGTAGCAAGATTAGAAAGAGGCAAACGTAGAATTCGGTTTGACTTGTTACAAAAAATGGCTGTCATTTTTAAAATGTCAGTTGATGAAATTACTAAAATGCAAGTGGATATAACTCCACCTGAACCTGATAAAGTACCCGATGGTGTTCCATTAATTGGTGAAACTACTCCAAACTATAAATTAGATGTAACTGATCTTAAACCTCATAAATATCTAAACTTAAACATTAAATTTGATAATCATTTTTGTTTAAAAATTATGGGATGTTGTGGCATACCAAGATTTAAACCTGATGAAACTTTACTTTGTGAAAATCATTCTACTTATAATAAAGGAGATGATATTTTTATTCAATACAAAGAAGATGTCAAAGTATATGGTTTTTTTGGTGAGTATATTGGTTCAGATGAAAATCAAGTTACAATTAAACATTATTGTGATGATGTTAGATGTAAAGCTAACCAAAAAGAGAAGTTTAGTATAGATAAAATAGTCAAAATATCAAAAATTGTTGGGTGTTTTAGTATTTAATACTTGATATACGTATAAATATAATATATTCTACCTATATTTAGGTATAAAATGAATATAAAACCACTACATGATGTATCTGTTCCTTGCGACATTGAACCCAAATCGGATATTATTCCAGATGAATTACTAAGGTGGAATGTTATATATTTTAGTCCATCTTCTATAAAATCACCTATTGCATATTGGCTAACTAACAAAATATTGTTAAGCGAAGAATTTATTAAAAAGAAAAAACCACCAGTTATTGCTCGTTTTGGATCGATAGTGCATCAGCTTATAGATGAGGTGTATTTTCAGAAATTTGATATCAAAGAAGTTTTACAAAGTATTTATCGTGATCTAAAAAAAAATCATCAGGGTTATGATGAAAAAGATTTTTACAAACTTGACGTATTTAAAGAGAAGTTCCTGACTGTTTATGAAAATTTGGCTGAAGCATTACGTGAGTTAAATATTACTGAATGTGATTTAGAAACTCCGATTGACTTAGAATTACCAAACCTACTTATTCCTATTAATGGTTATACTGATGGACGAACTAAAACTCATGTCCTTGAATTTAAAACAAAATGGAACAGAATACGTGAAGTAGCTTCATGTTATAACGTATATAAAATTACCAAGAATGGTGATTGGTCAAAAACTAAACGTGTATTTAAATTTGAATATGAGGCTAACGAATATGCTGAAAGCTTAGATTGTGATAGTAAAATAATTTTTGAGGATAAACATTTTAAATGTGATAGTCCTCCCGTTGTTAAAGAACCTTACAGTAACGACATAATGCAACTTGCTTTATATTGTCGTGCTACAGGTCTAAAACCAATTCTTATTTATGCAACGGAACGTGATTTCAAAATATTCACTAGCGACAACTGTGAGGCCTTACAACCTCAATCGTTAAAGGAATATGTTGAAAGGGCTAGACGAATTGCTCTAGCAAGACAAGGACTTTTGCTTTTGGCAAAAGATAAACAACAACTAGTTTCACTTATTGAACCACCTGATCTATCAGAATTTTGGTGGGACTTAGGTGATGACGTAATAACGGAGGTGAAAAAATTATGGAAAATTTAGGAACACAAAAAAAATTGCATACCGCTCTAATCGCTTTTAAACGTGAATTTGCTGGTATGAAAAAATCTGGTAGGGGTGCTTATCATTCTTATTTTACATTAGATGATGTATTACAAGCCACTACCAAGTTCCTTGTTAATAATGGATTAGTAGTTAATCAAAGAGTTGTTTTAACTTCTAATGGAGAAAA
>FUFK010051357.1_pt1 | contig 12785 bp, 11 predicted proteins | sample 1021851 | NCBI WGS metagenome assembly FUFK01 (sample SAMEA51879418, study PRJEB19060) | metagenome | reverse complement strand
AATGATGATTTCCTAAAATTAGGAAAGTTAGCATCTACATTTCAATTACTGAGTGATAATGGTGCCGAGTACTTTTATAAAGGCGAACTAGCAAAGGACATAGTAGACGATGTTCGAGCTGCTGGCGGTAGATTGTCGATAGAAGATTTTCAGAATTATGCGGCAACTATTAAAGATCCCTTAATTTCGGTGTGTGATGGTCTTTCAGTTAATTTAGAGCCAAACTATTCGGCGGGCCCGACATTTGCCGACGCTCTGTCCAGATTGCCAGATTTTGAATATTCCAAGTCTGAGGCTGGAAAACATTTTGCGATCGCCGAAGCATTAATTGAAGCTTATCAACATCGCTTGAAAACGATGGGGCATGCGGGTGATTTCGGCGATAGAAGTTGCACAACTCATATTAATACACTGGACGCAGATGGAAATATGGTTGCAATGACAACGACGCTGCTATCGAGATTTGGTTCGCGATTTATATCACCGTCGACAGGCATTCTTATGAATAATGGTATCAATTGGTTTGATCCGCGACAAGGAAGGCCAAACTCAGTTGCCCCTGCAAAAAAGCCTCTTTCTAATATGTGTCCTCTCATCGCCCTTAAAAATGGGCAACCGGTTCTTTCTCTTGGAGCGTCTGGAGGAAGAAAAATACTCCCTTCTGTGTTTCAAATAGCTCTATATATCGAAAAATTTTCCATGACCCTACAGTCTGCTTTGGCGTACCCAAGAACAGACGTTAGCACGTTAGACAAAATTATATATGATCCACGATTTAGTTATCAAACGATTAGAGAGTTAGAAAAGCTAGCGCCGTTAAAAATGTGGGAGCCAACAGCGTTTCCATCGGCATATGCAGTGCCGTCCGGGATACATATCGTTGATGGTGTCGCTAAAGGGGCCGTGCATCCATTCTCACCGCTCGCAGCGGCTGTGGCCTGTTAGTTAACTAGTCGGCTAAAATACACTTTTTTAAAAGTCAGTACACCTGCCATTGTGTTGCCAATCCCCAAAGCGAGTAGGTTCAGGGCCCTCGTACCCGCCAATCTCGACTTTTTTAACGTCGTTGGGCGATTTAGGCGCTCCACCAGTTTTGGCACTATTTGGAGCGGTAGGCTGGCTTTTAGTCGGCGATTTTGGATTGCGGGAAATAAATTTTCGTGATTTCTGTGAAATGTCCATAAACAACGATATAGTCAGCCTATTTTAGAAAATCAACCATTAGAATTGAATGTCTTCCTAAATTACGATACATGACCGTATAGATAAGGACGGGTTGAATAATTTATGGCAAATAATAAAAAGATTGTTTCATTGCCCCGGGCCGTGGCATTAGATCTGCTAAATTCTATTTTTGTTAAAAATCAAACGCTCGACCAAGCAATTTTTACTTGTAAAACTTTCAGTACTTTAACGCCATCAGACAAGGGCTTTGCTCGTCTTCTTGCCGTGACGGTCATACGTAGAGCTGGTCAGATAGACAATGTAATACAGTGCTTTCTTCGAACAGGAATGCCCAGCGGCGCCCGAGACTTTAAAAATATTTTGCGCCTAGCTTGTGCGGAAATTCTCTTTTTAGATGGTAAATCTCACGCTGCTGTGGATTCCGCAGTGACATTAGTTGAGGCAAAAAAGCTTCCACATTATAAAGGATTAGCAAANGCAGTNCTAAGGCGATTAGCNAGTGAAGGNAAAAAAAAATTAAANCGTTTTCCNGTNAGACTNAACTATCCNANCTGGTTAATTGATTCTTGGACTAATCACTATGGCNTAGANAAAGCCGAAAAAATTTTTGAGGCATGTGTACAAGAACCAATGCTCGATATCTCTGTAAAGTCTAACCCTGCTTACTGGGCTAAAAAATTAGACGGTCAAGTCTTGGCAAGTGGTTCGATTAGGCGCAAGTTTTCTGGGCGCATTGAAAATCTTCCTGGATACGATGAAGGAGCNTGGTGGGTTCAAGATGCAGGTGCTACCTTACCCGTTCAATTATTTGGGAAACTGGACGGAGCAAATGTTTTAGATGTGTGCGCTGCGCCTGGAGGAAAGACAGCACAGCTTTTATGTGGNGGTGCGAATGTTACCGCNATAGATATATCCAACGTNAGAATAAGNCGCNTAAAAGAGAATTTANACCGGCTTGGGTTAAANGCAGAATTGATTCNTGCTGATATAAAAAAGTGGACTACAAATAGATTGTTTGATTTTATTTTTTTAGACGCGCCATGCTCAGCGACAGGCACGATTCGTAGAAACCCCGACGTTTTGATACATAAAACGTATGAGGATGTTCAGAAGCTTAGTATTGTTCAAATGGAAATTTTACAGAAAGTCTCCAAGCTTGTTAGGCCGGGAGGGCAGCTTGTGTACTGCACGTGTTCCTTGCAATATGAGGAGGGCGAGGCACAAGTTGATCGTTTTTTATCCGAGAATAAAGGATTTAGTAGAGATCCAATTAGCTTGCATGAAATTGGTAGTTTCTCTGACGCTATCAATGTAAACGGCGATCTGCGATTATTGCCTTATCATTTGGACCAAAATAAAGGTGTCGATGGTTTCTTTGCATCTAGACTAACAAGAAAGTGATGGTATTTTTCTTATCTTATTATCGCGCTATTGCGATTATTTTTACAAACTGATAGTTGATAATTTATGAAAAATAATATTTTGATATCGCCTTCAGTGCTTGCTGCGGATTTTTCAAAACTTGGTGACGAGGTTCAGTCGGTTTCAGAAATGGGGGCAGATTTCATACACTTAGATATAATGGATGGGCATTTCGTGCCAAACTTATCCTTTGGGGCTGATATTGTGAGAGGGATTCGGCCCTATAGTAATCTACCATTCGACGTTCACTTAATGATTACTAATCCAGAAATTTACATAAAGTCGTATGTGGATGCCGGAGCAAACTTAATTACAGTTCATCCTGAATCTACATCTCATATTCATAGTGTATTACAGCAAATTAAAAAATCAGGAATTAAAGCGGGGGTTGCATTGAACCCGGGGACACCTATTGAAGTGTTAGAAAATATAATTGACATCACTGATTTGGTTCTCGTTATGACCGTCAACCCTGGTTTTGGAGGACAGTCCTTTCTTTTAAGTCAGTTAGCTAAAATTTCNAAAATACGTTCCATNATAGACAAAGAAAACTATTCGATAGATCTCTCGGTAGATGGNGGAATTAATGCAAAGACTGCTGCGNTAGCGNTTGATGCTGGAGCTAATGTATTGGTNGCNGGGACTTCTATTTTTAGAGCNAAANATAAGACATATTTGGAAAGTATCAACCGATTAAGGAATATAGTTCCTTGATGTTGCCTACTTTCGCTCGGTCATTGAGGCAACTTTATTTTAATAATCCAATTTACACATGGCGGCTGAGCCGGATAGAAGCCAGGGATATAAAAACGCCGGCCTTCGACCCCTGGCCCGGAGAGGTTGAAGTTGGTAGAGATATTATCAATGGTAAAATCGTAGGTTTGAACTTTCGCGACATAAAGACGGTTTGGGAAATTACACCGAAAGATCCCCTTAGNTTTGAATCGTTACATGGGTTTACNTGGCTTCGGCACCTCAGAGCTCAGGGAGGTGAGGAAGCCCGTAAAACTGCACGAAAACTTGTATTAGATTGGCTAAATTCTTTTAATAACTGGCATTCAACAGTTTGGCGTGGAGATATTCTAGGGGAGAGGATTTCCTCTTGGTTAGGCATGTTTGATTTTTTCTGTGAGTCNGCTAGCGATGATTTCAGAAACCGTGTTTTGGAGAGCACTTCTAAACAAATAACGCACGGCCTCAACGATATAAATTCGAATGTGTCTGGAATGAAACGTATTCGTAGCCTTAAAGGCCTCATTATAGGATGCATAGCCCTCAATTTTGATGAGGAACGTATCGATAGATTGCAGAGATTGCTCTATAAAGAACTGGAGGCACAAATATTCTTAGATGGGGGCCATACTTCAAGGTCACCTTCGACCCATATAGAATTTATCATGGCACTTATTGATATCAGAAATATTTTGAGGCGCTATGAGTTAGAAACCAGCGAAGATTTCCAAATATATATAGCAAAAATGTCAAGAATGCTGCGCCTGTGGCGGCACGGTGATGGNAAACTAGCACTTTTTCACAATTCTCAAGAAAATGGAAAACCTCTAATTGATAGTGTCCTTGGACAGGTCGAATCCCAACAAAAAACGATATATTCTGCCGATCAAACAGGATTTCATAAAATATCCGCTGGCAGCTCAAATTTGATTGTAGATACAGGTGCGGGTGCGAATTTAAATGATGAGAATCACGATAGTCTGACTGCTTTTGAATTTAGTACTGGCAAACAACGTCTAATAGTGAATTGTGGAACAAGTCCTGGAAANTTNGAGCTTCGAGAAGCTCTTAANGTATCCTCCGCCCATTCTATGTTAACCGTTGATGATAAAAGTATAGGAATGGTGGCTAGAAAAGAGCCTAACAGTTCGCATAATCTTGTCACTTCAATCACCAGAAAGTTAGTAGATGGCTGTAGCCTTATAGAAATTACCCACGAAGGTTATGGCGAAAGTTATGGTTTGACTCATAATCGTAATTTGTATCTATCAGCAGATGGAACCGATTTACGAGGAGAAGAAACTCTCAATTATTCAGGTGCTCCTGGAGTCATTCCTGGAAAAGCAGTTGTCAGATTTCACCTTCATCCGCGTGTTAGAGCCTCCTTGGTNCAGGATGGATCGTCTATTCTCTTACGCCCGACGTCGGGTGGCTTCTGGCGTTTTAAAACCGACTCTGCCTTGGCATTGGAAGAGAGTTTGTACTTAGGAACAGCAATAAGACAGCGAACGGAGCAAATAACTGTTGTGCGTTCCCTAAAAGATATAAGAGAAAAAAAAAGGGTAGTTGTACGATGGGCTCTTTCAAAAGAAAGTGGTTCGGTGAGTAGAGTTGGACAATCTTAAAGGAGTAAAAGCTGGTGGAATATGAATGGGCGCGATTGAGAGCTGACGAGCTTTGTAAATATGCTCAGGACGATACTGTCGTTATCTTACCTGTAGCTGCCCTCGAACAACATGGCCCTCATTTGCCGGTAATGGTAGATAGTCGGCTTGCCGAAGAAGTTTCAAAGCGAACCGCTTCTTTGGGACGTGCTAAAGGGATTCCAATAATAACGCTACCGGTAGTATGGCATGGTTTATCTGAGCATCATATGCCTTTTGGAGGTACTGTTACATTAACTTCTNATACATTTTTTTTAATAGTNAGAGATTTAATAAAAAGCATTTCGAGGCATGGATTCTCAAAGTTTCTCATATTGAATGGACATGGGGGAAATATCACTGCTGCGGAAGTCTGCGCACAAGATATAAGCATGGAATTATCACTACCGATCGTTGCTGCTACTTACTGGCTTGAGGCGGCAGATAGATTTGCTAAGATATTAGAAACACAAACAAATGTAATGCACGCTTGTGAGGCTGAGACCTCNATGATGATGGCGTTGGAGCCCAATCTAGTCGTAGATAGTCTCTTGAATGAGGCAAAAGGGCCTATGAAACTAGATTTTCTTAATGCTGGAAAAGGTTCTTATAGATGGCGTTCGCTAACGCATGTTACTTCTAATGGCGTAATCGGAGATCCTAGTCACTCGTCTAGTGCCAAAGGCGAACAATTATTACGGGAAGCATCTCAAGCCATCTTTGAACTGATATGTGATCCTGAAACATTCAAAGTGCAGTCAGACCTCCAATTGCCTGAGTGATTGCGAGCTAGTGGTTTTTGAAAAATGCTAAGAGAGAAAATCGAATTGGATGAGCAATGAATATAGTAGTCCTCACCACGCTTTGTTTCATCTTAACAGCAATGGGGACAGGATTACTCATTATTATCTTAAAGAGAAGTAATGTACTGGATATTCCAAATCAACGAAGTAGTCATGTGTCCTCGATGCCCAGGGGAGGCGGCATAGCTGTGTTATCAGCCTTAATTTGTTTTTGGATAGTAGACAGATATCTATCTCANCAGTGGGTTGCAGGTGAACTTTTTATTTTAATAACAGCCGCACTGCTCGGTATTGTTTGTTTTGTTGATGATCTGCGGGGTCTGTCACCATATTTAAAATTATTATTTCAAATTATAGCGGTGGCAGCCGGCCTCATTATTTTGCATGATAGAGGTGCCATTTTTCAAGCTTGGTTGCCTATCTGGATAGATCTAACACTGACTGGTTTGATGTGGTTATGGTTTATAAATCTTTTTAATTTTATGGATGGAATAGACGGAATCACCGCAGTCCAAATGATCAGCATCGGCCTTGGCTTATCGTTTCTATCGGTATTCGGTCTATTGAATTCCTGGGTTTTCATCCCCTCNATGCTCATTGTTGCTTGTGCTTTAGGGTTTTTGATATGGAACTGGGCCCCTGCTAAAGTTTTCATGGGTGATGTGGGAAGTGTGCCTTTGGGTTACTTAATTGGTTGGCTTCTAATATCTGNTGTTGTTCCAAGCAATAGCTTTGGGATAGAGCTTATGACCATAGTTCTTTTGCCAGCTTACTACTATGCCGACTCTACAATAACAATTATCAGGCGTTTTTTATGTAAAAAAAATATATTTCAAGCCCATCGGGAGCACTTTTATCAGTTTGCGGTTGATAGAGGCTTATCGCATGGTCAAGTTTGCGGAGCTATTATTTTGGCGAATTCAATTTTGTTTGGTGCCGTACTTTTGTGTATAGAATTTAATATCGCAGTTTCAATAACAATAGGTTTAACAGTCGTTACGCTTCTTTTGTTTTGGATGCGCGGTGTATTTTCAAAAAGATCTTTGACGAAATAAGGTGCGAAATGCGGTTGGCTGTCATCGGCGCAAATGGTTTTGTAGGAAGGTCGCTCTGTTCCGCTCTTAAACTCGCGGGTCATAATGTATTGGCATTGGTTCGTTGCCGTGAAACAAAGGACCTCCAATGTAGCAGCGTAATATTTATAAATGACGCCGGGCCACAAGAACTATGGCACGAACTGATCAGAGATATTGACGCTGTAATATACTTAGCCTCGCCAAAAGCTGTAGATAAGCCAAACAGTTTGCAAGTTAAAGATTATGACCGGGTAATTATCGGCGGTGCAACGGCTCTTGCTGAAGCTTGCGTAACTGGCAACGTAAAACGAATGATCTTTTTGAGTAGTATTAAGGTAAATGGCGAAACAAGCGATGAGCGAGTTTTTACAGTTGATTCAAAGCCAAGCCCTGCGACAAAATATGCCCAGGCCAAGTTGGCTGCCGAGCATCAACTATTAGCCTTATCTGAAAAAGGATTAACGACCACNATAATACGCTCACCAGCGGTTTATGGACCCGAAGGCAAAGGTAACATCAACTCCCTTGTTAATCTATTAGCCAATTTTCCTTGTTGGGCGATCCCACTTGGTAATGTGAAGAATGCAAGATCATTGATCTTCATAGATAATTTGGTCTCAGCAATAATTAGTAGTGTGGAAGATAGAAGTGAAACCTCGCGTCTTTTTCTAGTGAGGGATCCACAAATGCTCTCGACAACACAGCTCTGTAAAATTCTACTGAGGGCAATGAATAGGCCAGAAAAATTAATTGGTGATCCGTTTTCCATGGTTCAAGCAAGTGTTAAAAGTTTGTTTCCAAGCTTGGCAAGCCGGCTTTATGATTCCTTAAGAATCGAAGATAANCTAATAAAGAAGAGTTTGGGCTGGAAAGCACCTTTTAATGCTCATGAAGGGTTAGCATTATCGGTCCCAAAGACAGGGCTAGGTAATAAGCAGACGCTATGAATTCTAACATAACCAGGTTTAAAAAGGAAAACGGGGTTTGAAATTTTGAGTATCCATCAGCTTAGGCGAATAATTCTAAGTTTTTTACATGACATTGGGATGGCAGCCCTTTCTTTCATCGTCTCACTTTATTTGAGGCTCGGGGCTGAATTATTCCAGTGGCCAAAAATGGATATCGTCATAGGATTGATAATTTTCACATCTGTCGCCACTGTGGTTTTTNTTTCTCTGCGGTTAGATAAAATTGTTTGGCGATATGTTTCTCTTGGCGATATGGGGAAGATTTTAAGATGTGTAGGCCTCACTCTGCTAATATTCATAGTGTGCCAGTTTGTTTATAATAGACTAGATGCCTTTCCCAGNTCCTTTTTGGTTATAGAATTTTTTATTTTGACTGCCATGATAACTAGCCCGAGATTCCTCTATCGTTTTCTGCAAGACGGGGAATTTGGAGCTCTACTAGAAAAAGCCAACTACCAAAGAACACCTGTACTTTTAGTGGGGGCAGGTAATGATAGCGATTTATTTATTAGGGAAATGAAACGCGGCAAAGAAGCACCTTATAGGATAATTGGAATAATTGATGAAACAGGCAAGCGAGTTGGTCGGAGTATTCGGGGGGTTCCCGTATTAGGGAACCTTGCGGCGATGCCAGACATATTTAAAAAACTCGAGCGTGACGGCGTTGCACCTCAAAGAGTTGTTATTACAGACCCCATCATTGATGGGCAAACTGTTAGAAATATTGTTGAAATTGCTGAAAAACTAGGATTACCTCTCTCACGCATGCCGCAAGTTGCCAATCTTGGGAATATGAATTCTGGGCAAAGCAGCTTTGAAATAAGGCCCATAAATGTTGAGGATGTGCTTGGTCGGCCTCAAACGGTTTTAGATCCAATTCCCGTTAAAAATTTATTCTCTGGCTGCACAGTGCTAATAACTGGAGCCGGCGGGACGATTGGTAATGAATTAGCCCAGCAGGTGGCAGGCTTTCAGCCGGCGAAATTAATTATATTAGATAATTCAGAATTTCACCTCTACAAGATAAATCTACAATTGGAAGAGAAGTACCCTAATGTCGAACGACATGCTATTCTTGGAGACGTACAGAGACTTTCGGATATTGAGAATGCAATCGGACAGNATACGCCAGATGTTGTCATCCATTCAGCGGCGCTTAAACATGTTCCGGTAGCAGAAGAAAATATAATCGCTGCCGTTCGTACAAACGTCTTGGGAACGCGCAACGTAGCATCAACAGCAATTAAAAAGAATGTTAAGATCATGGTCTTAATCTCGACGGATAAGGCAGTGAACCCAACTAATATTATGGGGGCGACGAAAAAACTATCGGAATTGATTTGTAACAACTTTCAGCTNGNGTCAACTTNNTGTAAGTTCGTATCTGTTAGNTTTGGTAATGTCTTGGGTTCTACAGGTTCCGTGATACCGCTATTCGAAAGGCAAATCGCGGCAGGCGGGCCCATAACGATTACGCACCCAGACATGACGCGTTTTTTCATGACAGTTAAAGAAGCGACATCGTTAGTTCTACAGGCGGCAGCTATCCCACCAGATACTGTAAACAACCAAAACGGCAACATATTCGTTTTAGAAATGGGTGAGCCCGTAAAGATACTAGACCTTGCCATGCAACTGGTTAGGTTGTCAGGCCTTCGACCTAATAAAGATATAGAGATAAAGTATACTGGGATAAGACCTGGTGAAAAGCTTTACGAAGAGNTATTTGANCAAAANGAAANNCTTCTAAAGACGACTATTTCCGATATTAAGCTGGTATCTTCTAGCACTAAACAAACAGCGGGGTTTGCCGAAAAGTTAGAGGAACTTGAGGAAGCGGTTGATAAGCAAGATAAGGAAGCAACGCTGAAGCATTTATTTGAATTAGTGCCAACTTTTAGATCTAGACCCTGAAATTGGGCTTATTGAAACTGAAATGTTATTTTTGTTGGTTGAGTTTAATCAATAAAATTAACGTGTCCCATTTTTCTGCCCGGCTTTGTTTCTTCCTTGCCGTACAGGTGAACTTTAGCATTTGGAGTACTTAAATATTTGGGCCAGTCGTTAACCGCATCCCCAATTAAATTTANCATTTTTGTTGTTTTGACCAATTTTGTACTTCCGAGGCACTGGCCAGATATTGCTCTTATAAATTGTTCAAACTGGCATGTGACGGCCCCATCTTGGCTCCAATGACCAGAATTATGTGGTCGAGGGGCTAGCTCATTCATTACAACTTGACCATTAGGAAGCACGAACATTTCTATTGCAAGGATACCTATTAAGTCCAAAGCCTCTGCCAATGTTCGAGCTATTTCTAATGCTTGCTTTGAAGTGGCCTCCTCTATGTTTGCAGGTGCCAGTGTAATAGCTAAAATATGGTTTTCATGCTTATTTTCTACAGGCGGATACACCTCTACGTCTCCATTATTATTCCTTGCAATTATTACAGAAATCTCCTTCTCAAATTCGACGAACTGCTCAAGTATTGCATCTTGTGTAGCTAACTTTTGCCAAGCCTTTTTAGCAGAATTGAGATCTGATAGCTTTTCTTGTCCTTTGCCATCATAACCAAANCGGCATGTCTTTAAGATNCTTGGTGTTTNTAGTTTNNNTANAGCGCGTTCTAATTCAGTGTAATTGGTAACTAATTCGTATGGTGCAACTTTAATCCCGTGATCATTAGCAAATTTTTTCTCAGACCCTCTATGTTGCGAAATTGCTAGAATAGAGGGACTTGGATATACAGGTTTAAGTTGCTCAAGGAATAATGCCGTTTCTATGGGAATATTTTCAAATTCATATGTAATTACATCGCTCTCATTGGCAAATGAACAAAGCGCGTCCCTATCTTCGTAGTCAGCTATTGTGGTTTTAAATGCAACGTGGCTCGCTGGACTATTATTTTCTGGGGTAAAAATATGGCAACGAAAACCAAGACGAGCTGCGGCGAGGGCGGACATTCTCCCTAACTGTCCTCCGCCTAAAATACCAATTGTGGCTCCGGGAGAAAGTGAGATTTTACTGTTCTCTAACACACGTCATCACTTGGTATATCGGCTACAGAATCTGTTTGATGAGAACGCCACTGCTCCAGTCGCTTTGTTACTTCTTCATCCTCCGTCGATAAAATAGATACTGCTAACAAGGCGGCGTTGCCTGCACCAGCTGCACCTATCGCTAGTGTCCCCACGGGTACCCCTTTTGGCATTTGTACTATTGATAGAAGGCTGTCCATCCCCTTTAATGCTTTACTTTCTATCGGGACACCAAGAACTGGCAGCGATGTTTGTGCGGCAATCATTCCAGGTAAATGTGCTGAGCCACCCGCGCCGGCTATAATGATTTTTAAACCTCTGGCTCTAGCTGTATCAGCATATTCTGCCATCCGCTTAGGAGTTCGGTGAGCAGATACAATTTTTGTTTCATGTGGAATTAAAAGCTCTTCCAAAATGTCGGAGGCTTTACGCATGGTTTGCCAATCTGATTGGCTGCCCATAACTATTCCTACAATTGGACGTTCTTGCGACAAAATAATAACCCAGCGGTTTGCTGGCCTCCATTACCAAAAACCAAGTTGTAGACAAAATAGGTGGTACTTTTCAAGTGAAATAACCAATTTCATTTTTTGTAAATTTAACAATAATAAAGAATGTTGTGTTAATTTTTTCTGCAGAGAGCGTATCTACCTCAAGAACGCAGAAATTTTTTATAACGATGGGTTAGGTTATAATAGCTTACATAGTTGGCAAGCCACGTAGAGGTACTGATGGAAGAAGAGTTTTGGGAGTACTCAAAAAAGATATATGCTCAATCATATGCGAGCTTTTTATGGCTGCAAGACAGAAGGTCATTAGATGTAAATCTCCTTTTATTTTGTTACTGGTTAGGAAAGAAGGGGAGAAGACTAAGTATTGAAGAGGTAAATCGCTGCTGTGAGAACGTTAAATCACTCAGACAACAGTTTATTGTACCACTTCGAAGTTCGCGGCATTTTTTAAAAAATATAGACCTTCCAACTGATTATGAAAAATTAAAAAGGGCTATTCTCGATGTTGAATTGGAGGGAGAACGCATAGAACAGCGTATATTAGTCGCAAGTTTGCCAGATATTTCGGTGGAGGGCAAAGTGGCTGAGGGCGAGTATATCTTAATAATGCACTACAATATTTTAAAATACCTGGAACATGAAAAAATTTCTTTCGATAAGGCTATAAAGTCGACGTTTAATAAAATAGCTTTTTCGTTGTTTCCCAATCTTTCTCAAAAAGTATTCAATCAAAGTTTTTGTGAAACGGTGTAGCAAAAAATTTAATTATTTAAAGATGAGGCAGTAATATGGCAAAAACACTTCAAGATATTCGGCTACAGCTCCAAAGAGGAGAAGTGACGAGTGAAAAACTTGTAGAAGAAGCTCTGGCATCTGTGAAGTCTTCCGAAGGACAAGGGGACAAAACTTTCATAAAGGTTTATGACGACAAGGCTATGGTTCAGGCGAAGGCCATAGATCAAGTTAGAAAGTCTGGCGTTGAATTACACCCTCTTGCAGGTATTCCGATATCGATCAAAGATCTATTTGATGTTGCAGGTGAAATCACGTTATCTGGGTCAATAGTTAGAAGAAAAAGTGTTCCGGCTAAATCTGATGCCCATATTGTTTCTAAGCTACGAGCCGCCGGGGCAATATTAATTGGTCGAACTAATATGACGGAATTTGCATTCTCTGGTTTGGGGATTAATCCTCATTATGGCACACCGTTAAATCCATGGGACAGAAAAACGGGCAGAATNCCAGGAGGTTCGTCAAGTGGTGCAGCTATATCGGTTACCGACAAAATGGCAGCAGCTGCAATTGGTACAGACACAGGTGGATCTGTTCGAATACCCTCTNCTTTATGTGGTTTGACCGGTTTCAAGCCNACAGCTGTCAGAGTATCNAAAGAAGGCGCATTCCCT
>FUFK010046973.1_pt1 | contig 12786 bp, 4 predicted proteins | sample 1021851 | NCBI WGS metagenome assembly FUFK01 (sample SAMEA51879418, study PRJEB19060) | metagenome | reverse complement strand
GTTCTTGTCGACCTTCTCACCTTTGTCTTTCATGCGCTGAACTGCCCTTCTGAATCGGCCAGGGTCAATTCCTTTTCTTTCTAACAAGTTTACGGGTGTATTCAGCAAACCGTAGTAAATGTTTTCTTGTGTTCGCTTTCGTTTTCCTGCGCCTGACTGACGTTCTATTGCTTTCGCTTTTCGTTCTTCAAAAGCCTTCTGTCCAAGTTCGTCAAGTAATTTTTGAACGTCGAATTTGTCTTTTCCTGACTTCAAATAATCATCGAAATCTTCACCCGTTCGACGTCGGAACTCACCATAAAACTCTTCGGGGTCGATTTTTCTTTGCTCAAGAAATGCATCTATGTTAGTTCCCGTCCGCGCTTTTTCATTGCGCATCCTGCTGTATAATCGACGGATAGTAGCGCGCGGTCCACCTCGATTTCGTCGCCTTCGCTGACGTCGTGGTGCGTCTCCCTCTTCGGCTTTTTTGACGTCGCCTTTCTTTTTGGGTTTCGCGCCAACGCCAATAACGATGACCATGCCACTTTTCTTCGGTTTCTGTAAGTCTTCTCCTTTCGCCATTTACTCAACTCCGTGATGTTTGAATTTTGGTTTNCTTAGTCTTGATTCGCGCCAAAGTGTTTCGCAGGAAGGACACTCCCAAATCAGCACACGCGAATCTCTATCATTAACGTATCGCCCTTCAAGTCGGCGCGCGAGAACGTTGTCGAAACAACTTGGACACTTTTGTGATAAGCNCGCTTTTAACTTCCCCATCACTTCACACCCTTTCGTAGTCCTTCCCAACANGCNTGTTGCANTTCTTCTTCCGANTCAAAGATGANNAACGAATCTTNNGANTCAATCGTNGCCATCCATGTNAAAACAAANCCCGCGCAAAACGCCAACAAAGCCCATANCCATATCATCATAGTATCACATCAAGGTAAGTCGGTTGGAGCAATTGGTGGGGTCAAGGCAGGACCGTTAGTCACTACAAAGTTTTGAATCCATTCAGCAATACGGTCAAGTGCTTCTTCTGTTGTAGCAGGTGGGCCGGGTGTAGCGTTCCAATGAGGGGGATTTGTAGGGTTGTATGTGTCAGCACCCGCATTTGTTGTATCAGTATCAGTTGAAGTGATGGTGATGGTATCTGTTCCCGCATTGGTAGTGATGGTTGTTGCACCTGCACCAACAAGCGTAAGTGTATCGGTAGCCGAATCAGCGACAACATTTGATTGACCCGATACTGCAATTGTTTCAAACAAATTTTGCGTCGAACCGCCACCACCAAACTCGCTGAAATCAGCATACTTGAGATTGTTTGAATCGTCGGCGTCTTGTAATAAAATTCGGTCTGTTGACGCGGGTGTGCCTACATCCGTGAGGGTCATACCGTCCAACGCCGACTTGACATTGGTGGCGTCTGTGACATCCGCGTTTGTTTCAATTCCATTCAACTTGGTGTGGTCAGCGTCGGTGAACACATTTGAGTCGGTAGCCGCTTCAACAGCCGCGCGTATTTCAGCATCCGTTTGGTCAGCCGTCGCACCTGCCTCAACGCCTAAATCAGACAAGACTTCAGACGCGGTTCGCCCTTCGACCGATGTTCCGTCAATTTTCAAAAAGTCATTATCTGCTACATTTGCGTTAGCAATCAGATAATTACCGTTGGATATGCCCGTAGCAATACCAAGAAGCGTCAATACTTCGGCTTGTGTGATACCCGTTGCGAACGCGGGAGTGCCACTATTGTCTTCAATCGCAGGGGCAGCACCCGCCGCGATAATGGCTGATTGATAGTCGCAACGAACCCACACGCTTCCTTCGTAAATGAATGTAGCGCGGTGTGTTGGTGATACCGTTTCATTTGCACCACTTAAATCATCAAAAACAATGTCGCCCAAACCTTCGTTGCATACTTCGATGGTATGTCCTTCAGGGAATTTGTAATTTGAAGAGGCGTCTTTTTCGGGTTGTAAAGTAATTGTAACACCGCTGTTCGGTGAAAGCATGAAGAAAGAATCGCCGTCAGCCGTGATGACCCATGTGCCACTCGTTGTTAGCGCGGTGCTGGTTGCATCAACCCCTCGCCCCTGCAACCGCACCGAGTAGTGTCCCGTCTGTTCATTGTTGCGCCCTGCGAAATAAAAGGAATCGGCGGCATGACCACCACCACGGTCCTCACCGCGCGATGGACCTTGACCGTATCCTGCGTCGCTCGCTCCCGGTGGCGATTGACTAAATGTGCCGTAGCGCGGATGACTCACCCAATGCACGTTGATGGTATCGGAGACTGTGAGTTCTCCGTTGTCGTTGTGAAGCGCGTTAAGGTGAGCAATGGTGTTCACTCCTTCGTTGCCACCGTCGTTGATTTCTCCGCTACCATTGATAGTGCCAACAGATAGTGGCACGCGGTAATCAGCCGAGCCTTCAACAAAGACGCGCTTGTCATTGATTTCTATAATGTTCAGATTGTTCGACCCGCCACCACTCGCAACGTATTGCACGCGCACAACAGCGAGAACGATGGTCTTGTCGTTATCGTGAGTTCCGCCTGTGTCATAATCAATCAGATATTGATTCGCCGCTGACGCATACAGACCTGTGGTCGTATCGACAGGACTCCCCCCTTCATAGTGGACTTTGTTATTACCTCCGCTTGGCGCAACAAAGATTGTGTAAATTGCTTCTTCGTTAGCGGCGAGCGTAAGCGCACCTGTTCCGTGTGAACCGTTGTTGAGGTCGAGGGTGATTGTGTTATCAACACCTCCACCAAATTCGTAGACTGCGCCGTCAAGAACAGCAAAACCACCGCTAACGGTGAGTGTGCTGTTTGAGGCTCTCACCATCGAGCCGGGTTGGTCGCCTGTGTTTGTAGCGTTGCGCGTCGAGCCATATGCTCCGTCTTGGTATCGGAGGATACCGTTACCCTGCACGCCTTGAATTAAATTGGTGAGCGTCGTTGGCGACAACGAATCGCCGTCTCGTAGTCCGTCTTCACCGAGCGTATTTTGCGCGGCTGTATGCCCTGCTATGTTATCAACCATGTTTTAACAACCTCCATGCTAACGTCATTGGACTGCTTCTTGTGAAAAGAGGGTGGAATGACCCTGTTATGTTGAATCCTGTATTCGACGGTTGTCCATCCTTTTCACGCAAATAGACTGCGGGGATTTGCAATTGTCGAAGGTTTGGGTCCACAGCGGCCATTTCTTCATCAGAAACAAGAGGAACTCTTGTTTGTTTCATTGGCGAGTCGCGGCGAAATGCAAACCTATACGGATTTAAAAATTGATTCATATGGTCGCGACCGGGAGTGTGAATCACTCTATCATGAGGAAGCGCATTTTCGTAATCGTAATCTCTTCGGTGGTCTTTATCGCGAATATCTATCATCGTCGTGCTTCGCGCACCTTCACCATCTTTGCCGGGATGATGCGTCGGCTCAACCGAGCCTGTTCCTTTGCAGGTAAAGCAGGTGATTTGGTCGTAATCCATTCCGCCTTCTCCATCAAATGGACCTTCAAAGAACACACCCTGTCCGCCACATTGAGGACATTCGTATTCTTTGTCAAGCGGGTCTTCAAATTCATCGACCATCATGACACCTCCAATATGAATGAGAAGCGCACTTCGTTTTCAGCATTCTTCGTAAATGAGTTGATGTCAGCGCGATATACAGGAATGAACTCGCCTGTCGACGCGTCCTTGTATTGGATATAGACTTCCTGCACAGGTTTGGCGAAGACGTATGAGGCGTTAAAGACTGCTTCTACCAACAGACTTGTGTCGTCGATAATCTGTATGCGCGGCGTTGCTCTTGCAAGTGTTCGCGCACCACCGTCTTCGGCTGTTGCTACCGTTCCGTCGCTTCCTATGTGGACTTCCGTAATCAACGTAGCGAGATGCTCAATCAAGCGTCGCTTAACAGCATTGAGCATTGGCATCAAATCTTCCTCCGTATCTTACGTCCTTTCGTCGTTCGCATCTCATGACCGCGCGGTCGAAGCATTCGCATCTCCGCTATGGGTGAGGTTATCGCGCTCCCACTTACCAAAGTTACGCCTGTAAATGTTGTGGCTGTCTTACCGCTATACGACACAAACGACTTGTTGTCGAGGATGAGATGACCGCTATCAGCAAATCCTGTTGTGGATGTGACTGTAATGGTGCTACCTGCGTGAGTGCCATTGATGCGCGGTGTAATACCAAAACCAAGTGCTGACCGCCCCGCACCGTATCCGCTGTTGCGATGACCCAACAACATACCTGCGTGAAGGTCGGGAGACGCCGATAAGCCAAACCTGTTTGTCTTTGTTCGTGCGAGTGTGGATACAACAGGACGGACTGTAAGCACTCCTGCTACGCGCATGTTTGCTTCACCGACACCACTCTTGTTTATCTTCGTAATTTGAAACGACCTGTCAACTTCGTCTTCTTCTGAACTTACGTCGCCGTCGTCTCCCAAGCCTGTCAGGATGGCTTCAAGACCTGCCTCGTAAGAAATCATTTGCACGTCTGTTTCTCCTGTCGATGAATGCGTCAATTCAATAATTGCCTGTTTCACATTTCCAATTTGAGATTTGTATTCAACAATGTCTCCCGGCTCAAAATCCCACGATTGAGAATGACCTTTGGACGACAAAGCACCTTGCGCTTTTCGATTCAATCGTAATGCTTGTCCTGCTGATTTGCGCGCCTTTGATTCGTTGTTTGCAGTAGGGTCGAAAACAGACATCTGTTTGATTGAGCCGTGTTTCTTTTGCAGTTCAGCGTCATCGACCTGCGCGCTGATAACATCGTTTACAGCAATACCTTTTCCTTTGACAGTCATTCGATTTGCAACATCAACGACGGGGTCGATTTTTGTTTGACCTACACCGCGCTGAATACCCAACTCTCGGTCTTTGATGTTGAAAATTTTCGGCGCATAAATAAAATTGCCAAAGCGGTCGTAATACATGACGTAGTGGTCATGTCGCGCAACAGCGCGCACCGCAGTCGGTAGAACAACGGAATTGAAATTCTTAGCAACAAACAATGTGCTGACACCTTTTGTGTCGATGCTGTTCAATCCATGCAATGCTTTGTCAAACAACTTCTCAACCAAATCTGTGCTACGCAATCCAACGCTGACTGTCTGACCCATGTAAACGTTCGACGTAGCACTCATCTGAAAGTCAGCCAACCTGCGTCCTTTCATGTTGTTCAATACAATTCTCGCACCTTTGTTACTACTTACAATCTTATCTGTTCTTAAGCGCGCAGTTGTGTCATCAACATCATACAACAGCATTGGGCGAGATGATGTTGTGCTTAACTGCTCACCGTTGAAAAACGGCGCATCTTCATGTGTTGTGTGTGCTAACCGAACGCTCGATTCTTCTTCGCTCAATCTGTATTTGCGCTGATGTGATGGTTGAAAATCTGACTGTTTTGGTTTTTTGATTTGCACTTTTTTGCTAAGGTCTTGAGTCGTTTCATAAATGACGTGATGAACAGCGTTATCGACGAATACAGGCTCTTCTGCTATTGCGCCGACTTCGTTATGCAAATCGTTCATGCGACCTTTGCTTGGCGCGACGTGTGATGCATTTGCAGGTGACGGAACGCTATACGTCATGCGCCCACCCCGTTGTCTGTTCTGTCTCCTTCGCTTGTGTGCGTGCTTGTATTCAACGAATCACCCGCATACAACTGCTGTGTGTAGCGCGGTTGCACATTGTAGTCGAGTCGAATGAACGCGTCAGCACCATCTCTTACCGACTGACGTCGTGATGCGTCAGCCCTGAAATGTTGCGAAGTGTTGCTTGTTACAATCATGCGCGCTACTGCTTGCGTCGAAACAGTTGTAAAATCACTCGCTTCGCTTCCCGGTATCTTTGGACCAACACTCGACGGTGCGGCTGTGTCAGACAGGTCGAAAAGATATACAGGCGCGTAAGGAGGATTGTTTGGAGCAGGATTTGTATTACGCATGTATGACGATGCGGCATCAGCGGCGCGTGCATTTGGTGTGTCGTAAGTAAACACACCGTAGCGTCCTGCGGCAGTAGCCGATAACACATGCGAAGTATCGTCGCGGAACAACTCAACGTGTTGATTGTCAAGAACACGAACAGGACGCACAAGGAACTTGATGGTTGTGTCTTTCGCGTTTGTTTTATAAGATGTTGAGTCATGATTGCTTGTCTGATATGGATTGGTTGTTACTCCTGAAGATGCGCCCCAATGGTGGTCGTCGAACACCTCGCCGTCAGACGATACTTCCAAAACATATGTGCCGCCAATTGGTGGGATACCATGCGTTGTTCCAAACTTCAATACCTGCTTTGCTGATGAGAAATTAAGCGTGTGAAGATTGAGATTATCAACCGCGCGGTTTGCTGTGCTAACGCCACCTGCGAGAATAAACCGCTGACCAATTTGTTTGTCTGTGTGTAGGCTGTGCGCTTCTGTGCTTGCAACAGCGTAGTTCGGTGCAACTTCACCATCGTTTTCTCCAACAGTCATCGCATCCAAACCAATACGCGGTTTTGATTTTGCAATTGGTTCTTGCATAAATGTGAAATTTGATTTCTCAATGTTTGTTCCAATATGCGCTTCTCGTTTTAACAGACCGTCTGAACCTGCGAGTTCCAATCGTGCGCTGATTCCTCTTGGCATTTCATGAGATTCCAATTGAACATTTGAAGGTCGAATAAATCCGCTTGTAAATGGAGGTTCACTTGTATGATGCGACAGCACCAAACCAAATGGACGCATATCTTCGGATACGTTTTGCAATCTGTCTTCATTGAAGTATGTTGGATAGCGCACACCGCGCCCATCTCCCCTATCACCAACTCGCTTCGCAGTAGCAGGGTCGAAGAAATTAACCGATGCTTCCGCTGTTCTTAGCCCTGCATCTGAATACATCGACTCGGCACTCTTGGTTCGGTCGGTTGCGCGATACGCGTCTTCAGGGTCCCACGATGGTCGAATACCAAAACCGCGCACAGGGAAACGACGAACTTCTTCGCCTGTTGTGTTCCCCCACCAATCAATCATGTAATGCGCTTGAGCAAGTGCGAGATTGACTCGTTGTTGCAAAACGTTNGTGTTGGCTTTGTATCCTGCGGGAGTGTCAGCATGGAACTTACGAAGCGTGTGCGTGTTGTTGATAATGTTGCGCACCGCGCAACCAAATCCTTTGGTCATACGACGACCGTCGCTGTATCGCACTTGTTGGAATTTGAGGTCGCTTCCGATAAGCGCGGATGCATTGGTTTGACGTTCGATAATGCCAACGTATGCAGGATTGACAGTTGTCGTTGATGTTGAATTACCGCTTCCTGATTGCGTCGTTGTTACCATCGACGCGCTTTCGCTACTAACAAACACACCTTCTGATTGATAATGGAAGTATGCATGTGGGTCGCGCAATGCTTGATTAGATTTGATAGCCCAACGCGGTCGATTGTATGGTTGCCGAACTGATACGCGGTATCCCCATCCTTGATTTTTATATGTGCTTGCAACGCCGTTNATGGTTTCAGTCAGCGTTTCNACGTTNCCGTTNGTGACAGTCAATCCTTTCGCGTCAGATACTTGTTTGATGTTGGGGTCATCCCACTTGTTNCGCCATCCCGGTGCGGCAGTNCCATACAAAGACAANGAACTCATTTGCGCNCCAAAGCGATGACCACCCGGCCAAAACGCACCGAGATGGAATTTCTTTGGTGAGGTCTGACTGTCTGTTCCTGCTTGGTTTGGATAATTTGAATCAGGGTATGTGTCGGTCAAACCGTCACCCGGTCCTTCCCACGTTTTCATTCGGAATTTGAATGGACCATCACTCATCGCGTATGTAAATTCGTGATAGTGCATGGTTTCAAAATGTTCAGGCGCGTGATTGTATGCTTTCAAATCAAGCGCCGCATCACCTTTAGCAGTTCGACTATCTGAAAACCATGTCATCGGACGACCAACATTGTAATGCCACATACACAAATACGCGTCAGGTATATGCAAAGAATTTGTATCGCGCGTTCCTGAATGCAATTGTAACAGATTTCTTGTGGCTACACTCGCTTCTGAATTTTTGTAAACAACGTTTGGTTGGAATGTGTTGAAAGGAGAAGATAATCGAACTATCGCGCCATCGACAGCCGCCGCCCAAAAGCCACTTGTTACGGCAGTCACGGTATTGAAAACAACTGTCGAACCACCGCCAATTTGACTGATGTGTCCTCTATCGTAATACGTCGCCGTCTGTTCAACTCCGTCACCGTCGATAATAACCAAGTGGTGATTGTAATAATCAACACCCACCATCGGAAACAATGTGTTGTTGCGCACATACAATTTGCTTCCTGATTGGTCTCCGTATTCAACAACGGCTGTTGGAGTGAGCGATGTCAGATATTCTGTGTAAACGTCGAGATAGTGTGACGGGTATCCAAGCATGGTTGTTTGTGTGCCTACGCCACCGAGCGTCGAGCGACAGAAGTGATAATAGTCGTCAGGCTGATATTGGTCAATGCGTTTCCAATTGTTGGTTGTAAATATCGTTGAAGACTTAAGCGCGGCAGACCACCACGGAACAGTCACAGTATTTGCAGGTGTGGCTCGATGAAACATATTCGGATGATACGGAAGACTGCGTCGTGTAAATGCTCCTGATGATGACGCATTGACACCAAAGGGGTTGTTGAGACCGAGCATAGGTATGTTCGTAAATTGTTCGCGCGTTGATGGGTCAATATCCAACATAACTTCGTTAAGATATATTTCACATCCGCGCGTGTCAGCCATTGTCGCTTCTGACAAAATAAGGTCGCGACCCTGCATGGCTACAACTGTAACAACAAGTTGGTCGGTAAGTGTGCGCACCGTTGTGTTTGTTCCGCTTGGGTCTTCAGGTGCATCGTTTGATGCAAACGCTGTATTCTCATTGTTTCCCATGAACTGTTTGCTAAACAGATTTGGCTGAATAACAATTTGATACGCGCCGACTTCGGCAGGGTCGGGGAAGTGCCATTGCGTGTTGTAATTTGTGCCGCTTTCAAGTTGGATACGATGACCACCTGCGGCGTTGCATGACGCGCTATCGTCAGCAATACCATATCCGTCAAAGCGTATTTTTGTTTCAGTCAAAAGCGTAAATCCATCGCCATGTATATCACTTGGAGGATGAGGCGCGGTCGTTCCTGAAAACCACAAAAGCGGATTGTGAATTGTTTTTGCTGTGTCGTAGTCCGTAGCACCAAAACATGCGCGCCCTGATGCGTTTAACTTTTGATAAACAGGGTGTGCAAGATGACCGGGCATCATTGCCATCGTTGGCATAACGTAGTGATGACCCATACGCGGTAGTGGCATAGGTGTCAATTTGTTTGCGGCGCGCACCAACGTAGCAGGGCTTGTTCCTGCTGACAATGTCGTCCAATCAGTCAAAGGCTTGTCAGGGCTGTTACCACTTACTTCTGCATGGTCACGCAATCGTCGCGCGGCAAACTGTCGTGTCGAACCCGCAGGAATGTAATACGACGGTTTGATGCTGTCTCCCGAAGAAGCAGTAAAGTCGGGTGCGAAAACAACGCCTGTAAATTGCTTACCACTTACATCAGTAAACGAAGCAATTGTTCCGTTAACTGAAAGGAAGTAGCGTCCGTCAGGAGTTGCGTCTTGTTTCCAAATATCAGCGGTGATTGTTTCGTTCGCAGTAATAGTGTTCGTTCCTGTTGTGTCAATTGTGAGGCGATTAAGCGTCATTGTTGGTATTGTTGAAGAGCCAACCGTAGTGTCGATAATTCGCAACGGTTCGCGCTCGGTGTAAGTGTAGCCCATCTTGGTAATGTGGAAATACAACGCGCGGTCGTGAGGTTCGTATGCTGTCTCAAGTATGTTGCGTGATTGAAGACTGTTGTTGCTGTCAGGGAAGTTGTTTGGATTTTGATTGATATGTTCGTAACCTTCTTGTTCCCAACGAGGCGCAGTCTTTGGTCGTTCTGCGTCAGACTCAAACGTGTCAATAACACCTTGAACAGGCTGACTTGGGTGTTGCAATCCGCCACCACCGAGCGTTTCGTGTTGATAGGCTTGCAAACGGTCAAAACCTGCGCGAACAAGAATGTTGCCGGGTATCTCATTGTGATTCGGCAATTGAATTTTCATGTTTGGTTGGACACCTGAACCTGCAAGCGCAGGTGCGAGTCCTTCGTTTTCACGGTCGTGTTGTAATTCGTAGTCGCGAATAACAATACCAAGCGGAGANCCACCTTCAAGCGTGTGTTCTTGACCTGTATCATCAACNACAANCATANTTTCAAATTGCATTTCTTCGTTTGGTATGGTAAGTGCGTTGCGCACTTCATATCCAAATTGTTCAGCAAGAGCAGGATGAGCCAATTCTTGTGCTTGGATAACAGGATACATTGCGGCGTTGGTGGTCTCAAACGAAAAGCGAACGTTACCATAAATGGTCTCGCCAAATTTAACGTAAGCATCTCCAACTTTGTGTATTTGCCACGGTATTGAACCAAGACCGCGCGCGTTTTGAGCAGGTAATGTGAGGTTGCCACCACCCATTCGCTTCCACACAACATGTTCGACAAAGAAATTTCGACCCGCGCTACGGTCTTTCCAATAGGTGTTGATAGCGTCGCGATGCGTTTCATAATCGCTGTATCCTGTCATTTCGACTTTCGCAGTCTCGGAATCAAACAAATTGTCGTTTGGATACAATGCGTTGTTTGGATTTTCTTGTTTGTCGAAAAACAAGTCACCTGTTGGGAACAAACACGTTTCGCCTTGTGTAATGCTTGAAGATGCTGATGACGACCAAAGTGGAGATGAGTCTGTTGGGCGCGATATAGTTGTGTCATACATAGCCTCAACATGCGGTCCTGCATTCGATTCAGCGTTGTATCGGTCGTTGTTGAATCGGTCGTTATGATACGATGTGATTGTTCCTCCTTGCTCACCTGCGCTTGTCGACCATTTTAGTTGCAACATATCTCCGCATGTTTGCTGTCCATTGCGCGATGCTTTAGCGATAATTGGCAAATCGCCTTCATAAGAAATAACAATAAAATGACGTTGATGCAAACCTGTGGCTTCGTGTAGATTTGTTTTAGGATTCCATGCGTATTCTGACCCGTCAATTTGATTGACTGTCAAATCCCATTCAAGCGAAGATGGTTGATGACAACCAAGACCTGCACCATACGGACTGNATCCTAACATTGGATGCCAAGCACCAAGACCTGCGCTTACGCGATTGTTGCCTGAATCAACAACGGTAAGGCTGTTAAGATAGGAATAACGCTCACCATGCCAACCAACAGCACCAACCGCGCGCGTTCTATCAATTGCATCTGTTACACCGCTGAAATGCACTTGTGTTGTTGCGTAATGGTCGAATGGGCTGTTTGACATTTGACCTGACGGTGTTGCTGTTGTAGTGCGCGTCGAGGCTGTTGATGCTTGAAAACCGTTATCCCATCGAAGATTACCTGCCTTTGACCAAACATACACTTTATGACCTGAACCTTCAACAGAAGTAACATCACCTGTTCCTGTTGCAGTTGGCTCTTCTAAACGAGTTTGACCGCTACGATAATTGTTGCCAAGAACAAATGTGCCTTGCGCAACGTCATAATGAGAGTAGTATCCGTAGTAGGATTTTGTGCCGTTGGTCACGCGTATCCAACCGTTTTCAGGTAGCGTCATTGGCAAGGCTGTTCCGACTGAAACAAGACCGCTTGATAGTGCATTTGTGTATGCACCAAGATTGCCAACGTCAATCCAACCGTATCGGTCTTGTCGTTGCGCGTCTTGGAACGATGGTAAGAAAGAACCACCCATAGCCTTGAGATTTGAACGACCGGGATATGTATTGATTGCACAAGCAACGACAGCGGCCAACTCTTCGCTGTTTTGACATCGCGTTGCGTCAATTAAAAATACATCATCAGGAACAACGGCATCCAAATCATGGTCGTAATCAGTTAGCACTTGAGAGCCAACACGGAACATTGTTGCGTTAAGCCCAAGTCTGTCAATGTATGACACCGCGTTATTGACTTGTTGCACCAATGTCGCGGTAACAGGATGCGGAGCATTTTTACGAACGCTGTTGTCAAACCACGAACCACCTGCTGTGTATCCACCGTCAAAGTGATAAATCAATTTGTTAATGCTAAAATTCGTAATGGCTGATGCGTGAAGAGCAGTTGCCGCATAATGCGAAAACGGGTGCGCGTATTCGTTTGAAGCAGATTGTGTTCCTGCTGTTGGTGCGAAAAAGTGACTGCTAACGTAACGCGCTTGTGTCGACATTGTTTGATTGAATGCGCTGTTTGGCGAACCATACGACGGCTCCCAATGTCGATACGTTTCGTAAGGGAATACGTTGTTTGCACCATACGCATCTGTTGGAGGTAAAAATTGATTATTTGCGCCATTGAGCGTTCCGTTGCTTAATTCGTTTGGTAAGAAGTATCCTGATTCATTTCCTTGATTGAACGTTGTTCCCATTGTCCCATCAAGCGAACAGTATTTTTTCCACGCGGCTGTCCATTTTGCTGACGGTTCTTTGGCTACGTCTATTGCAACGCCTTCTCCATACCAATGTTTCGGAACGGCTTGACCCGGACCAAATATCATGTATGCTACGCTGTTGGTTGAATCTGTGTAGCGCGCGTATGGATGTGCAAAACGAAGAACGACAGGCACAGGCTGTGCAATTTTGACATTGGTGTAAGTTGTGTTTGGGATGGTGTGTGTATTTGTGTTACCGTCGAGGTCGGTGTTTAA
>FUFK010050255.1_pt1 | contig 12787 bp, 11 predicted proteins | sample 1021851 | NCBI WGS metagenome assembly FUFK01 (sample SAMEA51879418, study PRJEB19060) | metagenome | reverse complement strand
CTGATGGGGCCCACATCGTGCACCCGCAGCACGGCAGCACCCGCCTGGGCGCAGCGGCAGGCCACNGCAGCNGTTCCCCAGAGACGCGCTTTNGGTCTGGGNTCATCCAGCACGGCACCGATGAAGCGTTTGCGTGAAGGNCCGATCAGCACCGGTCGCGGNCCTGCAGTGAGTTGTTCCAGATCCNNCAGCAGCTGCAGGTTCTGCTCGTGGGTCTTGGCGAAGCCGAGACCCGGATCCCAGATGATTTGGCTTTCATCAACGCCGGCTTGAATCGCAGCTTCACTGCGCTCCAGCAACGCTTCTTTCACATCTGCCACGACATCGGCATAGGTCGTGAGCTGATCCATGGTTTGGCTGTCACCGCGGCTGTGCATCAGCACCACCGGACAGCCCGCATCNGCGACCACCCGNAGCAGATCGGGATCCCGCCGGCCACCGCTCACATCATTGATCCAGTTGGCCCCTGCTTCCAGTGCCTTGGCGGCCACCGGCGCCAGAAACGTGTCGATGGAGATCAGTGCCTCTGGGCAGCGCTGCCGGATGCTCTTCAGCGCTGGTAGGAGCCTCCGCAACTCCTCTTCGGCGCCCACCTCCTCCGCTCCGGGTCGGGTGCTTTGCGCCCCGAGATCCAACACGTCCGCACCACGGCTCAGCTGCCGTTGAGCTTCAGCAAGGGCCCGTTCGCTCGCCAGAAATCTCCCTCCGTCACTGAAGGAATCCGGGGTGACGTTGATCACCCCCATCACGGCTGTGCGTTGGCCCCAACCCTGAGGCCAGCNGCCTGAATCAAGCCGNTTGGTAGTTGGCAATCCGTCCAAAGCTTTCGGGCTCCAAGGAAGCACCCCCCACCAGCACCCCGTCGATATCGCTCATGCCCATCAACTCATCAATGTTGCTGGGTTTGACGGAGCCGCCGTACTGAATCACCAGATCGGGGGAGCCCACCCAGCTACGGATCAGACCACAGATGCGGTTGGCTTCTTCGGCTGCGCAGGTCTTGCCTGTGCCAATCGCCCAGATCGGTTCGTAGGCCACCACCAGTTTCTCGGCATCGAGACCCTCCAGGCCCTGCTCGATCTGACGGCGGATCACCCGTTCAGCTTCGCCCCGCTCGCGCTGCTCATCGCTTTCGCCAACGCAAACGATCGGAATCAGACCGTTGGACTGTGAGGAGCGGGCCCGGTGGTTGATCTGTTCGTCGCTTTCACTGAAGTATTTCCGCGGTTCGCTGTGGCCCACGATCGTGTGGGTCACCCCGTGCTCCTTGAGCATGGCTGGGGAGATCTCCCCGGTGAAGGCTCCCTGGCCTTCCCAGTGCACGTTCTGGCTCGACAGGCAGACCCGGGAGTTCTGGCTGAGTTCCGCCATGGTCGACAGCGCCGTGAAGGGTGGTGCCAGCACCAGGTCGCGGTCGTCCGGGGTGTCAGCAATCAGTGGCAGGAAGGCTTCCATGAACTCCCGCGACTGGGCACAGGTCATGTGCATCTTCCAGTTGCCAGCGATCACCGGTCTGCGCACGCCTTGCTTCCCCATGGAATGTGGCAGCCAACTTACGGCCCGGTCGCGTTTTCNNNNCCGACAACGGACTCCTCNCCAGCAAGCACAACCCGATCTCCCGGNGAAAGCTGNCGTCCCCGCCGGGTTTCAACGCTNCCATTCACCTCCACTTCACCCATCTGGATGCGTTGCTTCGCTTCACCGCCGGTGGAGACCCAACCCTTCCATTTCAGGAACTGATCCAGCTTCATTGGGCAGAGTTTTGAGCTCACCATTGATACTGTGCCGCGATGCTGACCCCATCCCAGGCCGGATTNCGCCGGCTGCTGCCGTTGCTTCGCCCCCACCTGCGGGAACTGCTCTGGGGGGGCTGCTGCATGGCGATTTACGTGGGCAGCTTTCCGTTGCTCGTGCAGCTGGCCGGAGANTTGTTTCCCGCGCTGGGCTCAGGTGATCTGGCTCGGGTGCTTCAGCTGATCGGGCTGGCNTTGCTGATCTTTGCTGTTCAGAAGATCGCCCAGTTCGGTCAGGACTCGCTTCTTGCCGGNCCTGCATTGCTGGTGAGCCAGGACTTACGGCGTGATCTGTTCCGCCGCCTGCAGACCGTGGAGCTGGGGGCACTGGAGAAGCTCTCGGCCGGTGATCTCACCTACCGCTTCACCGAAGACGCCGATCGCGTCAGCGAGGTGCTGTACAAGACCATNCANGACACGGTCCCCAGCGTGCTTCAGCTNGTTGCGGTGCTGGGGATGATGCTCTGGCTCGACTGGAAACTGACGCTGGCCATCCTNTTGCTGGCGCCGGTGATCGTCTGGCTGATCAGCCTGTTTGGTGCNCGCGTGATGGCGGCCACGGAACGCAGTCAGAAAAAGGTGAGTGAACTGGCCGGTCTGCTGGGTGAGGCCATCGAAGGTTTGCCCCTGGTGCGTGCTTTTGCCGCCGANCCCTGGCTGCAGGACCGTTTCGAGACGGAAATCGANCAACACNGGCAGGCNCGCCACCGCACCTACAGCCTTGTGGCGCTNCAGCATCCGGTGGTTGGCATCATCGAGGTGGTNGGTCTGTTTGCCGTGCTGGCCCTCGGAGCCTGGCGGATCAAGACCGGTGATTTGAGCATTGCAGGGTTGAGCAGTTACCTGACGGGGCTGATCGTGCTGATCGATCCCATTGCCCACGTCACCAACAACTTCAACGAATTCCAGCAGGGTCAGGCGTCGCTGCGACGTCTGCGGGAGATCGAGCGAGAGCCTCAGGAGGCTGCGGATCCAGCCGAGGCGCAATCCATCGGTGCTCTCCGGGGCGATCTGGTTTTTGATCAGGTGAGCTTTGGCTATGACCCAGCGCAGCCGGTGCTGCATCAACTCAATCTGCGGGTGGATGCGGGCCAGGTGTTGGCCATTGTTGGCCCCTCCGGTGCGGGCAAAAGCACCCTGCTGTCGCTCCTGCTCCGGTTCAACACGGTGCAACAGGGCGAGATCCGTCTCGACGGCACGGACATCAGCTTGATGCGCGCCCGAGAGCTGCGTCAGCAGGTGGCCCTGGTTCCGCAGCGCACCACCGTGTTCTCTGGAACCATTGCCGAAGCGATTCGTTTCGGGCGTCGTGCGACCGANGACGAGGTTCGCGATGCGGCTCGCTTGGCCAATGCAGATGATTTTATCCGTGCCTTGCCCCTGGGGTATGACACTCAGCTCGAGGAACGGGGAACCAATGTTTCCGGTGGACAACTGCAGCGGATCGCCATTGCCCGGGCAGTGCTTGGCAATCCAGCGCTGCTGCTGCTTGATGAAGCCACCAGTGCCCTCGATGCTGAAGCGGAGGCTGCGGTGAAACTCGGTCTGAAGCAGGCGATGAAGGGACGAACGGTGTTGGTGATCGCCCACCGTCTGGCCACGGTTCAGGAGGCCGATCGCATTGTGGTTCTTGAAAAAGGAGCGGTTGTCGATCGAGGCACCCACGACGACTTGATGCAGCGTGGTGGGCGTTACCGCGAACTGTGCGAACGACAGTTCATTCGAGATCGGCAAAAGTCCTGAATCCCTCTACGATCTGGCCGCCGGTACACCGCCATCCCGGCGATGAATGATGACTGACTCTGCAGCCCAGAACCCTGTCTTGACCTTTGAGGGCAAGCGCTACGACCTGAATACGCTTCCCAATGAGCTCAAGGAGCTTGTGCGTGGCATGCAGGTTGCCGACGCTCAGCTGCGGATGCACGAAGACACCCTCAAGGTGCTGGCGGTGGGCCGTCAGAGCCTGGCCACAGAGCTCAATGAAAAGCTCAAGTCCGTCACTCCGTTGCCCGATCAGGGTTGATCGTCTGACGACTAAAAAGGGGGGCTCAACAGCCCCCCTTTTTTATTGCTNGNCGCTCTACTCAGTCGCTGAAGCTGTAGGCCTTGGTGAGTTTGAACACAGTTCCGGACANCAGGATCAAGGCCACGAGGTTGGGGAGAGCCATCAGACCGTTCAAGGTGTCGGCAATCGACCAGATCACGCCGCGGTCGCCGGCGACAGCACCNATCACGACAACAGCCACCCANGTCAGACGAAAGGGCAGAACGGCGGAATCGCCGAACAGATAAGTGGTGCAGCGCTCGCCGTAGAAGCTCCAGCCGAGAATGGTGGTGAAGGCGAAGACCACCANTCCNAGNGTGACCACCANGCCGCTGCCGGCGATGCCGGTGTTGAAGGCAGCGATGGAGAGGTCTGCNCCNCTGAGNTTGTCGCCGGCTGCATCGAGGATCAGATTGGCTTTGGTGGTGATGATCACCAGGGCNGTCATCGTGCAGATGATCAGGGTGTCGATGAAGGTGCCCAGCATGGCCACCGTGCCNTGGCGNACGGGATCATCGGTTTTGGCNGCCGCGTGGGCGATCGGAGCNCTGCCNAGGCCCGCTTCATTGGAGAAGATGCCCCGNTTGAAGCCCATCAGCACCACCTGACCGAGGGCACCACCGGCNGCGGCTNGGCCGGAGAAGGCGTTGGAGAAAATCGTGGCGAAGGCTTCAGGCACGNTGCCCAGATTGGNCANCAACACCAGAAGGCATGCAGCGANGTAGAGGATCGACATCAACGGAACAATGGCGGAGGCCGCCTGGGCGATGCGNTTGATNCCNCCGATNACGACAGCNAANACCAGGGCNGCCAAAACGACTCCGGTNGCCAGCNTCGGGATGCCGATCAGGCTNANGGCAGANGACACCTCAAAGGCCTGAACCCCATTGCCNATGCCNAANCCCGCCAACATGCCGAAGAGGGCAAACAGGCCCGCCATCCAGCTCCAGCCGCTGCCGAGTCCGTTGCGGATGTAGTACATCGGCCCACCNACGTGGTTGCCGTCTCCNTCGGTTTCGCGGAACTGAACCGCGAGCACNGCTTCGGCGTACTTGGTNGCGATGCCGAAGATCGCGATGATCCACATCCAAAAGACGGCNCCNGGTCCACCAACGGCGATGGCCCCNGCNACACCGGCNATGTTTCCCGTGCCGATCGTGGCCGACAACGACGTCATCAGCGCTTGGAAGGGGGTGATCTCCCCTTCCGTTTGTGATGCAGCCGGCCGAAGCATCATCGAGATGCCATAGCCCAGCCGTTGCAGCGGCATGAACCGCAGGCCCACCATTAGAAGAATGCCCGTCGCGGCAATCAAAAGAACGGTGGGCCATCCCCAGACGATGCTGTTGATCGGGCCATTGATGGCCTGAATGGTCGACTCGACTCCGCCCATGCCTTTCAACAGGTTTGGGCGGATGGTCTCATAGCCGGCTTGCACCGGCAATCAACTCAGAGCGATTCGAGATCTTCAAAACGGAAGGTCTGNCTTCCGGCGGGGGTATCGCCATGGGCNTCGGTGNTCACAACCCGCTCGGTCAGCACCCAGGGGCCATCNCCAGGNAGAGCAGCGAAGCTGTCTTNGAAGCTGCTGCGGCCGCCCCNGGNTTCTCCCGTNGCNGGGTCGGCGTACTGACTGGTGTAGGTNTGGCTGAGGTAGCCCGCACCCGTGTCGGTGANATCGGTGGTGTAGATCGTCACGACGGTGCCGTGGATGTGNCGGTGAACCATGGTCACCACGTCATCNTTGATGCGGTACTTGTCCCCNNCNCCCTTGCCNCCGACGAGCACTTCGGTTCCCACNTCGTTGGTGTCNCCNGCNGTGAAGGTGTTCTCACCGTGGGTCTGCTCGAAGCTGCGACGCACGCGATGGATCGCGACTTCCCAGAGCTGGGAATTCACCGCCTTGAGGATCTCTTCGTTTTCAATGCCGTCCACCTTGGCTTTGAGATCGGCACCGATCTCAAACGTGCCCTCGACCCGTTGATCGCCCTGTTGCCAGATGCAGCGGCCGCGATAGCCGGAGAATCCAGGCGCCCAGGTGTAGCGGTTCTCGTAGGCGCGACGGAAGTCATCACGCAGGTCGCTTCCAGGCTTAACGGGAACGGAGGCTGTCACAGCGTTGAGGTGGCTCCCGCAACCCTACCGGTGGCCTAACGCTGCATGGCGTGNACGTCCTGCAGGGCATGGATGCTGAGCCTCGGCTGTTGCTGGAGCGCTGAGATCGCCTCCACCGCTGCCCGTGCTCCCGCGAGGGTCGTCACCGTTGGAACGGCGTAATCGAGCGCTGCCCGACGCAGGTACTTGTCGTCATGGGCAGCTTGGCGGCCAATCGGTGTGTTGATCACCAACTGCACCTGATTGGAGCGGATCTGATCCTCGATGTTGGGGCGCCCCTCGTGCACCTTGAGCACCGATTGCACCTTCAATCCCGCGTTGGCGAGCGCCTGAGCCGTGCCTGATGTGGCCGTCACATCGAACCCGAGTTCGATCAGCCGAGCGGCGATGGGCACCAGCGCCTGTTTGTCGCGGTCGTGGGTGGAGAGGAACACCGTCCCCTGGGTGGGCAGCGCTTCTCCAGCNCCGAGCTCAGCCTTGGCATAGGCCATGCCGAAACTGTCGGCGGATCCCATCACCTCTCCCGTGGAGCGCATTTCCGGCCCCAGCACCGTGTCGGCCCCCGGGAAGCGCCGGAACGGCAGCACCGCCTCCTTGATCGACTGAAGCGGCGGCTTCGGCTCGCTGGTCATGCCGATGTCGGCCAGGGTTTCGCCCGCCATCAGTCGGGTTGCCAGGCGAGCGAGAGGTTGACCTGTGGCCTTGGCGACGAAGGGGACCGTCCTGGAGGCGCGGGGGTTGGCTTCGATGATGTAAACCACTTCCGAGCCATCGGTGTTGCGCTGCACGGCGAACTGGAGGTTGATCAGACCCCGCACCTCGAGCGTTTGCGCCAGGGAGCGACTCCACTCGCGAATCGTGTTCAGTGCCGCCTCGCCGAGGGAAACCGCAGGCAAGCAGCAGGCTGAGTCGCCGGAATGGATTCCCGCCGGTTCGATGTGCTCCATCAGCCCACCCACGATCACAGCACCGGTGTGATCGCAGAGGGCGTCCACGTCCACCTCAACAGCGTTTTCGAGGTACTGGTCAATCAGCACCGGATGGTCGGGCTCCACTTGCACGGCTTCGCGCATGTAGCGGTTGAGTTCCTCTTCGTCGAACACCACTTCCATGGCCCGTCCGCCCAGGACGTAAGAGGGACGCACGACGACCGGGTAGCCCACTCGTGTGGCCACGGCCCGTGCTTCCTCTTCGCTGCGTGCCAAGCCGTTGCGGGGTTGGCGGATGTTCAGATCGCGGAGGATGGCTTCGAACTGCTCGCGGTCNTCGGCCCGGTCGATCGATTCAGGGGAGGTGCCCCAGATGCTGGTGCCCGTGGCGCGCCCCTCATCGCTGTCCAGCCAGCGCAGCAGAGGAATGGCGAGTTTCAGAGGCGTTTGTCCACCGAATTGGACCACCACGCCATCGGGACGCTCCGCTTCGATCACATTGAGAACGTCCTCCAGGGTGAGCGGTTCGAAGTAGAGGCTGTCGCTGGTGTCGTAATCGGTGGACACCGTTTCCGGATTGCTGTTCACCATCACCGTGGTGATCCCTTGATCCTGCCCGGCAAAGGAGGCATGGCAGCAGCAGTAGTCGAATTCGATGCCCTGCCCGATTCGGTTGGGTCCACCGCCGAGGATCATCATCTTGCGGCCGTCCTCACGACGACTCACCTCGGATGAAGCGGGAAGGGGCTTGAGGGATCCGTCGGCCTGCAGGGTCTGCAAGGGACGCTCGTAGGTCGAGTAGTGATAAGGAGTGGAGGAAGCGAACTCCGCTGCGCAGGTGTCGACGGTTTTGAAGACGGCGCGAACATCGAGCTGATGGCGCCGCTGACGCACCGACAATTCGTCGCTTTTGGTGTGCCAGGCGATCTGTCGGTCTGAAAAACCCAGCTGCTTGGCCTCAAACAAGCTGTCGGCATCCAGCTGATCCAGGCTTTTGCCCTTGATCAGCCTGGCCTCCGCCTCAATGATCCGCCGCAGTTTGGCCAGGAACCAGGGGTCAATCCTGCTGATCCGATGAATCTCCTCATCGCTGCGTCCGCGCACCATCGCCGTTCGCACGCTGAGGATGCGCTCCGGAGAGGGGGTCCTCAGCTGACGATCCAGCTCAGCATCCGTGAGCTCCGGTTCCTCCCGGTCGCCTCCCCAGCCCGAGAATCCGGTTTCCAGGGAACGCATGGCTTTCTGGAACGACTCTTCGAAACAACGGCCGATGGCCATCGCTTCGCCCACCGATTTCATTGAGGTGGTGAGCACCGCCGGACTGCCTCGGAATTTTTCGAAGGCGAAGCGTGGAATTTTGGTGACGACGTAATCGATCGTCGGTTCGAAGCAGGCAGGCGTCTTGCCGGTGATGTCGTTGAGGATTTCGTCGAGGGTGTAACCGACGGCGAGGCGAGCGGCGATCTTGGCGATCGGGAAGCCGGTGGCCTTGCTGGCCAAGGCCGACGATCGGCTCACCCTGGGATTCATCTCGATCACCACAACGTCGCCGTTGTCGGGATTGATCGCGAACTGGATGTTGCTGCCGCCCGTCGCGACACCGATCTCCCGAATGATGGCGATCGATTGGTCNCGCAACCGNTGGTATTCCCGGTCCGTGAGGGTCTGGGCCGGAGCCACCGTGATCGAATCCCCGGTGTGCACCCCCATGGGGTCGAGGTTTTCGATGCTGCAGACGATCACGACGTTGTCNGCCAGATCACGCATCACCTCAAGCTCGAATTCCTTCCAGCCCAGNAGCGATTGCTCGATCAGAATCTGAGACACCGGACTCGCTTCAAGCCCGCTCTTGCAGATTGCTGCGTATTCCTCGGGGTTGTAGGCAATGCCCCCGCCACTTCCCCCCAGGGTGAAGGCGGGCCGGATGATCCGGGGGAAGCTTCCGATCGCGGCCCCGACGGCTTCAGCTTCTTCTTGAGATGAGGCGATGCCCGAAGGGCAGACCTTCACCCCGATGCGCTCCATGGCCTGCTTGAACAGCAGACGGTCTTCCGCCTTCTGGATCGCTTTGAGATCGGCACCGATCAACTCAACGCCAAAGCGTTCGAGGGTGCCGTTTTCCGCCAGGGTGACCGCCAGGTTGAGGGCGGTCTGCCCNCCCATGGTCGGCAGCAGNGCATCCGGGCGCTCCTGCTCGATCACCCGTGTCACCACGTCCGGCGTGAGCGGCTCGATGTAGGTGCGATCGGCCATTTCCGGGTCGGTCATGATCGACGCCGGATTGGAGTTGATCAGGATGACTTCATATCCCTCGGCTCTGAGGGCCTTGCAGGCCTGGGTTCCGGAGTAATCGAACTCACAGGCCTGGCCGATCACGATCGGACCAGATCCCAGCAGGAGAATGCGACGCAGATCAGACCGCCTCGGCATGGGAAATCGTCCTTGGCCAAACAGATCAAGCCTCTCACGCGGCCTCGCCCCAACNGGGGGACTTGGCCTCGCTACGGTGAAGGGAGATCAGCACCAGAGTTGCAATGAGTGAGCTCCAGCGCCTGAAGGGGCTGCTGCCACCGGAAATGCAGAGCTGGGTGTTTGTGGAATCAGCTGCTGCAGTCGATCCTCCATTGATCACCCTTGAGGAAATCGGCCGGGATGAAGTGGAGATCCAGGTGGATCTCGACGAATGGGATGCCCTGGCGTTGGATCACCGCAATTTGCTGTTTTGGCATGAAGTTGGTCGGATCCAGAACGACACAATTCCCCGGGACGGTTGGGAGATGGCTGCTCTGGCCATCGGNCTCGGAGGTGCCATCGGTGAATTGTGGGTTCAGGACGGCCTGCTGCTGTTGATGGCCCTGGGCCTGTCCGGTTTTGCGGGGTATCGGCTTTATCTGAAGAACAATTCCGAAAAACGCCTGCAGGACGCCATCAGTGCAGACGAGCGCGCGATCGATCTGGCCTGCCGATTTGGTTACAGCGTGCCGAATGCCTATCGCAGTCTTGGGGGCGCGTTGAAGGAGCTGGTCGAAAAGACCCGTAAGAAGCGCCGCCGCAGCTACTACGAAGACCGGCTTGAGGCGCTGCGCAAGAGTGCCAGCAAGGCCAGAGCTGAAATGGCCCAACAGGAGGGCTCACGCAGCTCCGTTACCAGCGAGAACGTTTATGGATAGCGAAAAGCTTGCTGAACTGGTGGCCGATGCCTGCGATGACCGCAAGGCCACCGACATCCGTCTGATTCGTGTGGATGAGGTGTCCAGCCTGGCGGATTGGATGGTGATCGCAGGCGGTCAGTCCGACGTTCAGGTGCGTGCCATTGCCCGGTCGGTTGAAGACCGCCTGGAAACTGAGGCAGACCTGCTCCCCTTGCGCAAGGAAGGGCTGAATGAGGGGCGCTGGGCGCTTCTTGATTACGGCGATGTGATCGTTCACGTGCTGATGCCCGATGAGCGCGGCTACTACGACCTTGAGGCGTTCTGGAGTCACGGCGAAAGCCGAACCTTCTTACCGTCGGTGAAGTAGCCGCTTGATCCATGCCAGAAGCGGTGTCCTGCCCCGTTCCACCGGAGCAGCGGCCTCTTGAGGAGTTTCAACAGCTCTGCGAGTCGTGGTTCTTCTCCTGGCCAGCGGGTCAGGAACCTCGCCTGAGCCAACGCCTTGNNGGCTTCTGGNTGCTGATGNTGCCGGTGTGCAGCCTGATCGCCAGTGGGAGNTGGACCCTGAAGCAGGATCCGCCCCGGCTCCTGGCNGCAGCCGCNGTGGCNGCTCTTGTGCTNCCCCTNCTGTTGCTGGTGCGGCAATGGCTGGGCTGGACCTACGTCATGCAGCGGCTTNTGCGTGAGTCCGTCGACTANGAGGANTCCGGCTGGTACGACGGNCAGACCTGGGAAAAGCCTCTGTCNTGGCGGGAACGCGACCTGCTGGTGGCCCGGCATGAGGTNCGTCCGATCCTGGGTCGTCTGGGACGGGCCATGGCCACCTCAGCGGGTTTGATGCTGGCCGGTGCCAGTCTCTGTCAGGCTCTCTGAACCAATCGGGGTTCCGATGACTTTGCCCTCGGGCTTCAGCCCTGCAGCCCGGTCCGGGTCAGCCCCCCTTGAGGTCTGCTTGCGGCGCGGATCGATCACGGAATCGGTGCACCGNGTTCATGCCGTGGTTTGTGATGGCCGAGGACGGGTGTTGATGTCGGCAGGAAACCCCGGCTTGGAAAGTTTCATTCGTTCGGCTCTGAAGCCCTTTCAGGCCCTGCCGTTTCTCAGCAGTGGAACCGCCGACCANCTGGATGTTGATGAACGGGGCATCGCCATCAGCTGCGCGTCCCATGCGGGCACCAATGCCCACGCCCGGGAAGCCTTCCGGTTGCTCTGGAAAGCGGAGTTGGACAGCGCNTCACTTCAATGCCCTGTNCCGAATGGGGCTGACAGTCCNCTTCAGCACAACTGTTCCGGCAAGCACGCTGCCTTCCTGGCCACNAGCCGAAAGATGGGCTGGCCGATCGAGACCTATCTCCAGCAGGACCATCCGCTGCAGGTTGAGGTGAACCGCAGGGTCGCTGAACTGATCGGCTTACCTGCTGAGGAATTGGTTGCCGAACGGGATGACTGTGGTGCTCCCACCCTGATTTTGCAGTTGGCTCAGATGGCCTTGCTCTATGCCCACCTCGGTGCCTCACAACATGCCGAACTCGAGCAGATCAGTCGGGCGATGCTGAGTCACCCCGACCTTGTGGCTGGTGAGGGTCGTTTCGACACCGAGCTGATGCGGCGCAGCCACGGTCAGGTCCTGAGCAAGGGCGGTGCAGAGGGCATTCAATGCCTCAGCCGCGTGGGTGAAGGTCTTGGAGTAGCCATCAAGGTGGAAGACGGCTCCCGTCGTGCCAAGCAAGCGGTTGCGCTGCATCTGTTGCGTCAACTCGAGTGGCTCACACCCATGGGGCTTGACGAGCTCGATGAGCAGGTGCTGGTCGTGAACCCGAGCGTCAAGCTCAGCGTGTCCGGTGCCTTGCAGTCGTGACTTTGCTGTCACCTGCGACACCGACATGTATGATTTTTGGGTCGCCGCGGGGTAGAGCAGTCTGGTAGCTCGTCGGGCTCATAACCCGAAGGTCGGGAGTTCAAATCTCCCCCCCGCCACCAAATCTGATTGAATCAACAATCTCCCTTTTGGGAGATTTTTTTTGTCTTTCGTACCCCCATGAGCAGTCGCTCCATGAACTGCGATGGCCCCTGGGACGCCATTGTTGTTGGCTCGGGAGCGAGTGGCGGCGTGGCCGCCATGACCCTGGCTGAAGCAGGAGCTCGGGTGCTTGTGGTNGAGGCAGGACCTGACCTCAACAGCACGCAAGCCTTCGGGGCTGAACCGGGAAATCTGCTGCGTCGGATCGTGGGCCTGACCAGCGGCAGCCATCGCCAGCAGTCCCAGCATCCCGGCTACTGGAAAGCCAACCCTCGTCTGTATGCCGACGAGCGTCTGCATCCCTATGAGCACCCGGCGGATCAGCCGTTTCTGTGGACGCGAGGCCTGCAGGTTGGCGGCCGCAGNCTCACCTGGGGTGGNATCACCCTGCGTCTCTCGGATGAGGATCTGGGCGGTGTGGATGTGGAGGGTGAACAGGTCCGTTGGCCGTTGCGCAGCGGTGAGCTGACACCGCACTACGCCGAACTTGAGCGTTGGCTGGGCGTTCATGGTGGGCGCGATGGTTTGCAGCATCTGCCGGACGGTGAAACGCAACCGGCTCTGGCGGCGACGCCCGCGGAACAGCGTTTTGCTGAAGCTGTGCGGCAACGGTTGGGCTATCCCGTGATTCCCTCAAGGGGGTTTGGTCCGGCGCCGCAGGGAGAGGATCCCGCCTGGCCCCGCTCCAGCAGTCGCGGCAGCAGCCTTCCTCGCGCCATGGCCACAGGACGCAC
>FUFK010044500.1_pt1 | contig 12789 bp, 19 predicted proteins | sample 1021851 | NCBI WGS metagenome assembly FUFK01 (sample SAMEA51879418, study PRJEB19060) | metagenome | reverse complement strand
ATCTTGCCATTGATCTCATGTGTTTTAGACTATGGTGTCTTGCATGGTTCCGCATAGTCCTTTGTTGTCTTGGTTTTAAATCTTTAATTATGTTTTTTATAGATGCTACTTTAACCATTATCTTCTGCTTGTTTTCATTTTTGGTTTCTTAGTTTTTTTCTTTTTCTTCTTCTTCATTCCGCCATGAGAACCTTTTCCTGTATGATAGGGCATATTATTTTCTCCTTTTTGGTTTTTTAGTTTGCTTTTGTTTCTTCAGTATAGCTTTTTGTAAAGCCATTGGAAGTTTCTTTTGTTTTTTTGTAAGTGCCATCTTTTCTCCTAGTTTGCAAATTTACCACCTGACCATTTTGCATCAGGAAGTCCATTTTTATATTCCTTACCTGTATAAGTCAAAACTTGTTTTCTATTAGAACCCTCTTTGAAAGAACAATGAATCCAACCAGCATTAGGGTCATCATCTTTCCAAAATTCTAAAATAAGTTGGTCAAAGTCACAATTATTTTGAATCCATAATGCAACTTGTAAATTAGATATACCAGCCAATTCAAAGTCTGCGGCTTCTCCCTTAGTGTGTTGTGATGTAGGTTTTGACCCTATAGCTTCGCATAACTCAGGGCTTCTATATCCTGATGTAATTGTAATTGGTTTATCAAACTTTGCTCTTACAGGTTCTAATACACCATAACAAAGATCAGTAAGATTTTTTATTTCTCCACTACCAGCTTTATTTTCAATACCCTTACGAGTAGCTGTCATAGACTTTTCAAATTCTTCTAATTTAAAATGTTTGGATAATTGCATTAAAACCTCTTAGGGTTTTGTTGGAAACTTTTTATCTTTGACCTTTTTTTCTGTATCAAGACCAACTGTAATATCTCTGAGATCTTGTCTGTATTGTTTCATTTCATCTGACATTGTAACATCAGACAAAGCATAAAAATCTGTTTCAGCTAAAAGTCTATTTCTATCTTGTCTTAAAGATGCAATAGCCCTATCATATGCTCCATCAGCCCATGCCTTTTCTTCAGCATCTCTTTCAGCATTTTCTTTAGCTGTAAGTTTTATTCTTTCACCATTTACTAATTTATATCTATCTGCCATAATAACTCCTTGTATGTTAATTTAATCCAAATAGCAATATCTGTCCACTATCTATATTTCCGCTAACCATTTTAAATTGTATTTCATCTATTGCAGATACAGTATTGAAATATCCAGAAGAAAAAACATCAATGCTATAATCACCTGATTGATATGTATTACTTCTTGCTATAAAATGTTTAACAAAGGTTGTACTGCTTGGATTGAATAAATGTAAAAATCCAGAGCAACTTTGGTCAGTATCACTACCAACACTATCTGATATGTGTTGATATGCAGTACCTTGTGCTTGATCTCCGCCTGTATCATAACTTAATGATGTTGCACTACTACTTTCATCATGGTATGCTCTAAAAAAAGTTGATGTAATAGTTTCATTATATCCACTTCCACCAGAAGCATTACCTTGAAAAGTAAGTTTTTGACCATCAGTTTGTGGGTGAATATCTACAAAATAAAAAATATATTCCTTATAAGTGCTATCAATCCCTGATGTGAAACTAATACTTGCTGATGATGAAGCTGTTTGTGTTGCAATATGTGCAAGACTTCCAAGAGAAGTTATTGAACCAAAAGCAGTTACATCTTTTACTGATCTATTATTTAATTTTACAATACTCATTAGCTTCCTTTTATTCCATAGAGTTTTATTGTACCTGAATCAATAGTTCCTGTATCAAAATTAAATTTAATAGCATCTATAGCAGATGTGGTATTTGCATATCCAGCTCCATATTGTACAATAGTAAAATTACCATCTTCATAAAGATTACAAGTAGACATAAAATGTTTAACAAATGTTGTTGAACTAGGTTTAAATAAATAAAGTTCACCTGATAAACTTTGATCATTGTCATTACCTACTCCATAACCTATAGTTGCATCTCCTGTGCTTTGTGCTAAATCCTGTGCTGTTTGATATTGTAAAGCAGTAGGACTACCACTTTCATTGTTGTAAGCTCTAAAATTAGTAGTTGTTTTTGTAACATTATAATTTGAGCCTGTATCTGAACTCAGATTAAACATAAGTGCGGCTTCATCATCACTTGGGTGGCAATTAATAAATTTAAACAAATAAATAGGATATGTGTTATCAAAAACTACACTTGAACTTCCATGAACAAAGTTAATAGTAGAACTTGAACTAGCAGTTTGTTCTTTAATTAAAACAATACCACCTGACGTTAGTGATCCAGCAGTAGTGATAGCTGATATAGAATTATTATTATGTTTTACTAAACCAAAAGTCATTATGATACTCCATACATTTTAATTGTTCCAGCAGTAATATTACCAGATGACATAGAAAATTGTACTCCATCAATAGCGGCAGTTACATTACAATAACCAGCAACATAAACATCTTGACTATAATTTGGAGATGTTGAATCCTTGTTATTTGATCTTGCTATAAAATTTTTTACAAATGTAGTATTTGATGGGTCAAATAAATTTAAAGTTCCACTTGCAGAATTATCCCCTGTTCTTCCTACATTTGTTGTTAAGTGTTGACCATTTGATGATTGTTCTTCATCTCTCGAAGTTAAATAGCTAAAGGCTGTGCTACTAGCATCTTGTGCGTGTTCTGCATAAAAAAATGTTGTTGTTTTTGTAGCATCAAAATTACTTCCGCCATCTCTAAAATTAACTTGAAAAGCTACATTTGTTCCTGATGCTTGAACATTTATAAATTTAAAAATATATTCTTTGTAAGTAGAGTCTATTCCTGAAGTAAAATCTATTGTAGANCTAGANCTTGATGCAGTTTGAGTAGATATTAAATTAAGATCACCACCTGATATTGAAGCTGGTAAAGCTGTTACTGCTGAAAGGGAATTGTTTTTAGCAAAGAGTAGAGCCATGTTATCTCCTTAATCAGCACCATATAATTTTAAAGTTCCAGCATCTAAATTGCCTGATGATGTTTTTATTCTAATTCCTGTTAAAGCTGTTGTTGTTTCAACTGTACCAACTGAAAAGGTCATCATACCATTAGTTGATTGTCCAAAAGCAGTATTTTTACAATTAATTAATTTGTAATGGCTAGTTGATCTGACATTATTGAATTCTATTAATAAGTTTGCGTTTTCTACTGCTTGATTACCTATTCCATTATGATTTGTTAATATATAATCTTGCCCTACATCATACGCAGTTTCTGTTGTATTAGAATTTGTATGTCTTTGTAAATAACTGTATTCATAATCTGATGCACCATTGATAAGACCAGATGAATTTTTTACTTGTATATGTAAATCTTGCCCGTCTGTATTTATGTCTATGCCTGTTGCTACAAGTAAATAATTTTTATAAGTGTCCGTAAATACATCATCTAAATCAACATAAGTTGAACCGCCACCTATTGTTGTTGTATTTATTAATGTAAATCTTCCACCGCCATCAGCAAAAGTCATTGTACCAACCCCTGTTGTTCCTGAACCNGATACAGAATCNACTTTTAAAAATTTACCAGCAGTTACATTTCCNGATGGNAACTTTAAGNGTNTANGATTGATTAGCAGAATGTGGNGGNCTTTGNANTTNAATACCATGTGAGTTCTGNTCACAATTTAATTGCAAAGCACCAGCAGTTGTACTATCTCCTTTAATCTGCAACCCAGCCGCAGATGATGTTGTAACAAAATTTGTTTTTGCATTTGTAACTGTAGAATCTGATGGAGTTCCAATATCAAGAACATTACCAAGTAACATTATAAAATCTATAACATCTCCTGTTGCTAGATTAGATGCAAAAGTAATTGTTGAACCTGATACTGTAAATGATGAATTTGGTTTTTGTAAGATACCATTTAAAGATACTAGCATGTGATTAGCAGACTCAGGAACTACATTAGTAGATGATACTTGCATTGTGTAAGCCGCTTGTCCATTGACTACACTAATTGCATCACAAACTTGAAAATTTCCTACTGCTGGTTCTTTTCCTATATATGCCATCTATACTCCTATAAGTGCTTTAATTTCATGTTCATCAAGTCCAAGATTAATTAATTTTTGTTTGCCTGATGCTTTTTTTGTTTCTTTATCAGGTAAAGAATCCATTGTGTTTTTTACCTCTGTCCAAGTAGGTGCATCTTCAATTTTGCTTTTCATAGCATCATATTGTGTTTTATTACTTGGTGGATTACCTTGATAAGTAAAATTTTTTCCTAATTTAGTTAATGCTTCATCAAATTTTGCCATTATGTTGTGTACTCCAAAAAAGTTGTTTGTGTTGATGTTTGGCTCATACGACTATCATCTGAAGCATTTGGATTAATTACTCCAAATGGAGCTGTGCTTGAACCACTCATACTTTGAAAATAAACTGACCATGCTATACTGCCTGTTGATGCTGGGTTATCAAAACTTCTAATCATTAAAGCTAAAGTTAAATTATCTGAATCTTCATAACTATTAACTATTGCACCATTATAATCTGTACCATTCCAAGTAAAACCTGTATTCAATGCACCAGCCCTACTTGTATGAACTGGTATTCTCATCATAATCAAAACTTTAGAACTTGCTTTTACATTAGTATATGTTCCTGAAAATAATGTTACTTTTGATGAAGAATTACTTACAGTTGCTCTAGTAGAATTTAATTGTGTTTCAATTTTTTGAACAACTCCACCACCTACTAAACTTGCATCTATTCTTTTAAGAGTTCCAGCATCACTTATTAAAAATTCATCTGTATCTGCTGGTGCAGTTGCTAGTTCTGTTTCTGCTGAAATAATATCTTGTGCTAATTTTGAATTAGAAATTATTCCATCTGCAATATCGTTTTCTGTAAGAGGAACAGGAGTTGGTTGTTTACCAATAAAAGCCATTTATACTCCTATGTTATTTCTAAAACCGATAATGAGCCTGAAAGTTTATCTGCAACAGAACAATCTATTCTAAGTGCATCTCCAGCTTCCATAACAACTTTACCGCCTGTTAAAAGTTCTAATGTTGAGCCATTTGGAATACTAACGTCTTTTACTAAAAAGGAAGTTCCATTTGCTACATTGTTTGCACCACCCCTATTTGCTGTTGTTGATACTAATTCAACTTCTGTCGTAACTGATGTTGTGTGAATATTTGTAAGCATTAAACCAATGATTACTGTAGTCGTTGATGAAGCTGTCGTATAAACAACATAAGGTGTTCCAGCAGAATTAGGCTCTGCCGCAAAATTTATTTGTTTAAAAGTATTCGCCATTTATTCTCCTATCCTAGTGCTAAAGCTAATGGTAAAGCATTTGGGTCTGTTTCAGTAATAGTTCCTGTAACTGACATATTACTTGTTATTGCATTTGAAGATATATCAATTTCAAATAATTCTACATTATCAGAGCCATCATTTATTTTCACTTTTAATTTACCTGATGTTCCATTATCAACCCAAATTGTTCCTGTTGCTACTGAACCCGGTGCAGAACTTCCAACGTGCATAGTATTCAACGCACCTAAAATATTATTTAATTCACTTCGGAAACTTCCGAAAGCTTGGTTTGCTAATGATACATCTGAAACTTGTGACATAACTTCTTATATTCCTTTTTAATTAAGTTTTCAAGCCTACTCCTCTTGCTTGAAAATCAAAAGTTTTGTTGATTATAGTATTACTACTATTTTTGAACACAATGTCAAAGCCTGTTTTAGATTTATTTGATATAACAAAAAAGTCACCTGAAGATAGGTCTTGACCTGTAACTGTAATATTTGGAATTTGGAAAAATCCATTTGTAAATGTAACAGATTTTGTTCCTGTACCTGATGCTATATCATCTCCTGTTTCTGTTCTTTTTTCTAATACTAATCTAGCCTTTAATCCTGTTACAAAAGGTCTAGCATTATTATTAGCTGATGAAAGAACACATCTAAATTTAAAAAATCTACCTTTAAATGTTCCTTGTTGTGCAACTGTCGTAAAAGTAGTTATGTTTGACAAAGCTGTATCATCTGCACCTATTTGTATTATTGCATTGTTATTTGTTGGTGCATTTCCATCAAAAGGTGCTTTAGCATTATCGAATAAAGATGCTCCTCTACCTGAGTCAAACAAATCATAAGGGTCGTCAGATTCCATAGTTAATTCAACTTGAAATGTAGAGTCATAAATAGCATCAAGAGAAAAATTATTTGCAAATACATAATTACCTGAACCTGTGATATTGTTAGCTAATCCACCTGTATCAAATAAAAAACCGCTACTGTCTGCATCATCAAAGTTACCTGATCTTGCATCAAAAAGTGTGATTGTATCTAGTGTTACTGCTGGGTTGCCATTATTATCTTCACCTTTGAATGTATTAGTAAATGTTCCTGAAAATGCTGTTTCTTCAGTAATTGTTGATATGTCTTCAAAAGATTGTAAAGCAATAACACTTGAAGTTATTAAAGTTGCATTTGCTGACTCATTACCAAGTTTATCTACAGCTTTGATATATAAATTAAATGGTGGTTTTAGTGCATTAACAACAACACTATTTGATTTTCTTCTTGGTACTTGTACTAAGGGAGAAGTATTAAACCATGCTGTACTACCTGAACCCATAGAATATCTTATTTCATAAAACTCAATATCTAAGTCTGTTACTGCTGTCCAATTAAGTGACATTTGATTTGAACCAATCATTGAAATATTAAAATCTTCTACATCAGATGGTGTATCTGTAGCACCAATAATTAATCTTGAAGCTGATACAAAACTTGATGAAACTCCAAAACTATTTATAGCTTTTACTCTTACATCATAAGTTTGTGCATCAATAACATTAAGTAATTCATGGTTCAGTTGTGAACCTGTAGAAATAATTTTAAAATCTGACTCTGTAGATTTCTTTGCTTCTACTTGATAATTAGAAACAAAACTATCTGGTGAAGCACCTACAAGAATATTTAATCTAGTTATTACAGTACCATCAGAATATTCAATCATTTCATCTGAAAGTGTTAATGAAGCTGGTGGCTGTATTACAAATGGATTAGGAAGATTTGTAGATGGTGTTGTTGTTTGTTGTGCTTTTGGTGCAAATGTATAGTGACTTCCTTGATATTCTACTAAATTTAATTCTATTGTAAAATCTTCGTTAAAAGTCAAAGACATAACTCTAAATGGTTTTGCAGAAAAACCTAATGATGAATGTGTAATATTTACTATATCTCCAATAACTAAATCATAAGCATCAAAGCCTACATTGATTGAAAGCTGTAAAGCTTCTCTTGATCTTCTTAGAATTATTTCAGCCATCTCCTCTGCTTGATAGGGTGATGTAAGTGACTTCATGGAAAATCTCCCTTCAAGCAAGAACCCACCATCAGCCGCTTTTAAAGTTGCATGACGATCTGCAACATCTAATCCTGAGTCATCTATTGGTGGAAATTGAACTTCATCTGCTTGAAAGTTTCTATCTGGATTTATGAAAGAAACTATAACCCTATTGTATCTATCATTTTTACTTGGAGAAGATAAACTGTAACCACCAATAATATCATCTTCAGTAAGTGTAATTGAAGCTGAACCTGTTGTTTCAATAACTAATTTATATTTACCACCAGCATAAGGTAAAAATCCTCTGCACCCTGTAATCAACTCTCTTAGGTTAGAGATGACTTTTTTTGATGTATCTAAAACTGCATTTGTATCAAAAAGATTTATTTGTGAGCCACCTGAAAAGGGAGTAACTTGAGTAACACAAACTTGTGAAGCATCATAAAAACTTTGTAAATCAATATCAGCAGTTGGTATTCCTTTTCCATATCTTTCATTTCTAAGATAATCTAAAATACAAAATGCTGGGTTTGTAGAATATGTTGCACTAGACTCAGTTAAACTAGAATTTAATGTAACTATTTTTTTACCTTGTATTTTAGCTTGTACTTTTGGGATTGANCCAAAAATATCTTGATTCCATTTAAACTTCAAAGCAAGATAAGCAATACCAGATAACTTATGGTTACTTGTCCAGCTTGATAATGTTGATAATAGACTAGATGCACTTTGACTATCACTACCAAAATGTGGCTCGATTGTGATGTAACTTGCACCATCTTTATAAAAATTGCTATCTGAAGTTGCTACTGTTCTTTGTGTATTATCTGTAAGAGAACCATTGAATGTAACTACTTTGTCATCAACTCTAATTTCTTGTATTGAGTTTATTTCACCCTCGCACATAACAAGAGCCATGTATAAAAACTCGTTATCTGTTCCTGAAGTTTCTAAAAATACTCTAGTACCACCAATAAGTCTTTCACCATAAACAACAGGAATAGCCGCATCATTACTTTGTTTATTAAGTAATATACCTCGTTCAAAATCATCAAATTCACCTACACCAAAATCAGGAATATCAGGTGTTGGTATTAACCATGATATAGCTTTCATTACAATTTTTGTGAAAGCTTTGAATACTTTTTTTACAGGTCTTGTTATTGCTTTAAATACTTTTTTTAATGGCATTATGCTCTACCCCATTTTATNTCTTGTACTGTTTGACTTGAAAAATCCATACCAACATCTGTACTAAAAAATCTTTGTTGNGATGTNTTNTTNGTTTTACGACCTGATTTTTTTTCAAAGTCAGCCCAATGAGAAACNATATCTAAACTTACTGAACTAGCTGTATCTGTTTCTTGTATTGCAAAATTATCAATAGTGCCTTTNTAAAGTAAAAAAGGGTCAGNNATNAAAGCACTATTATCATCTAAAAANCCTCTAAATATTGTAACTGTATCTGTNATNANATTTTCATTTAAAACTGTTGAAATAAATGTTTGATCTGCACCTGAAAGTGTTAGTGATATTGGAGATAAATTTACATCTGTTTCTTCTGTAAAATCAGAAACACCCATGATAAAATCACTAGCAACATAAGTTACTGAACTTCCTGAAACTGATGATGTTAGTGAAAAAGAGCAATCAGTAATATTAACAGGAGTACCGAACCCAATAGTGATAAGGTGAACAGGTCTAATATCATTTGTCGCTAGTTCTGTTTTTATTGATGATGTTAGGCTTCTCGTCATATTTTTCGTAACTTGTTCTGTTTATTTTAATAGTATCTAATACCTTATATTTAGCATTTTTGGTAGGCTGATTATATTGTCCAAGATCATTTGTTTTAAAATTAATATTTTCTTCGTCAATAATTTCTTCAGCAGTAAAATCAGCATTAAGCCAATAAGTGACTTTATACTTCATTACAAANCTTCTTCTACATCTAATTCNAATTGATAAAGAACATTCCCATCTTTGTCAGCACTTACAGCACCAAACTCTTGAACATCATTTGTAAGATGAACTGTAAAAGGAATATTATCGTAAGCTACAGCTTCGTCATCTGATAATGCAGTAGTCAATGGTGGTTCTATAGTGACAGTAGCCGCACCTGAAGAACTTGTTACATCTGCAACAACCATATAAACTTTTGTGTGTCCGCTAAATTTTATAAAATCACCAGCCCTCAATCTGTTTGCTGTGTCAGCCGCAAATCCATCAATAGCAATAGTAGTATCTCCAACTGTGTGACTTCCATTAACAGCAAGTGTTCCTGTTTCAACTCCTCTAGCATCTTCTATTTCTGGCGGTATGATTGTAAAGTTTTCTTTTTGTGATCTTTGTTTAATAATAAATGCCATAAGTTCGCCATAAATGTCAGACCTTTTTCCTGTAATTATTTGTGCAGTAAAAGCAAATCTTTGACCATCTATTTGTCTTGCAAGTTTCTTACCTGATTGTGATTTTGATATAATTGTATTCTGTATGCTACGAATACCAAGAGTCGAAAAACCAGCAGAAGATATTGGAAATGCACCAGCCATTAGATTATACTACTTCTCCCTTTTTCATTTACTGCGTTGTTAATTAGTTGAGTTATTGTTCCTCTTGATCTTACAAGTAATTCTTCAAAACCAGAAGCATCAACTGTACTTATATTAAAATTAACATTTACTCCACCACTCATAGAACCAAGTCTTGAATTTGGAATAATTTGACCAGATGAATTAGGAACAAACAATTCACCACCTCTACCTGAAGCACTATCACCAACTACAACAGGCTGACCTTTTCTAACAGAGCCACCTTTATTTTTAAATGGTAATCCAAAAAAACCACCAAAACTACTTACTGCGGCTATAGCTGTTTGAATTGCTAATTGTCTTGATAAAGCATTATTTTGTTGATCTATTGCGTCTTTTTTATCTTTTTCTTTTTTAAATATTTTACTTAAAAGCAATTCTTCTATTGCAAGTAAAGATATTCTTTCAATAGTTTTAGCAACTATTTCTACCATAATTTGTTGTGCAAATTGCTTGAAAGTCATATTTATTTTTTTTCCAAGCACTAAAGCTTCTGCAATACCTTTTGAAAAAGAAGAAACACCTCTATTAATACCATCAAAAATTTCTTGTGATAAACTAAATTCTTCGTTTTGTTTTTGTACTTTTTCAAGTATTTGCATTCTTAAAGAATTTTCTACTTCAACCTGTTTTTTGTGTTGTATGTGTGCTTCATGTACATTTTTAAAAACAGCAGTAAGTTTTTTATTTTCTTCTACAGCTTTTTCTTGAACTTTTAATGTATTTATGTGTGCATCATGGATATTCTTTACTTCTGTAATTTGAAATTTTTTTTCTTTAACAATTTCTTTTTGATTCATTAAGATATGTAAAAGTTGAACTCTTTCCCTTTTTAAATTTTCAAATAATTCATTAGTAAGTCCTAATTCTTCTTTTGTTAATTGAACTTTACCACCAGCCGCATTAACAACTTCATTTTGTATTTTATCTTGATTTGAAATTAATTTGTTTATTTCTTCTAATCTTAATTTAACATCTTCCATATTGTTAAGATCAAAAAGACCTGTTTGAATTTTTGTATTTTTTACAAAATCATTTACTTTATCTATTAGAAAACTTATACCAGCCACAGCCGCAATACCTTTTTTTCCAAATAAAAAAGCCGCAATAATCCCAGCTTCTCTTACAAATTCAGGTAAAGACATAAACCCATCTTTAATACTTACTAATCCCTCTCCTATTTTTTTTAATGTTGGAATTAAACTTCTACCTATTTCAACTGCACCAGCCAATCCTTGTGCTAAATTTTTTCCAACAGTTGTTGCTATCTCGTCTAATTTTTCTGCATTATCTTCTAAAAATTTATCTAAATCTCCAAATTGTTTTTTTAGTTCTTCAAAGAAACCAGCTTCAAGTAAAACTTTTTTAAAGTTAAATATTTTATCGCCAATCATTGAGAGAGTACCCTCAAATGTTTTTGCTAGTTCATCTGTTGCATTACCAAATCTACCACCTCTACCAAATACTCTTTCAAAAGCCGCTACTGTATCTTCTATGGAAACTGTTGCTCCAGCTTTGAAGCCAAGCATATTTCTTACACCTTTTTCTCTAAAAAGGTCAGCCGCACCAATTCCAGCACTAAATGATCTTTGTATTTGTTCAGCCGCAGTTCTAAAATCTAATCCTGTTGTTGCCGCTACATTTCCTGTAATCTCCAACATCTTTTGAAGATCAGTTGCATTGTCTGTAACTGTTGCTAATATACCTGAACCTGATTGTATTTCTTCTAGTGAAAAAGGAACTTTTGATGCAAACTTGACCATGTTGTCAAAAGCTTTTGCACCCTCGTTTGTATCTTTAAGTAAAAACTTTAATCTTACTCTTAAATTTTCTAACTCTCTACCTGTACCAACTAAATTTTTTATTACTAAACCAGCACCTAAACCTACAAAAGCTGTTTGCAAACTAAATACAGCAGATTTGACTCTTGCAAGTCCACCTTTAACAGAATTTAAAGCTTGTTTTGTTTTATCTTGTGCAAGAATATTTATTTTTAGATTTTGAGCCATTAGTATTTACCTTTTGGTGTAGATTTTTCTTGCTCGTCTTTTTGAAGCATAAAATAAGCTACCCAATGATTATATTCCCAAACTTCCATTTTTAGAAGTTCAGATAGAGTTATGTTTAACCTATCAGCGACTATAAGTAAATTTTTTAATTCAGGATTGAATATTAGTTTTTTTTTACTTCTTCAGGAGTAGCAACTTGTGTCATGGCTGTGGCTATCCTCGATAATACATCTGAATCTACTTTGGTCATCAAATCCATTTTATCATCTAATTTAAAAATCTTTTTTCCATCTTTGTCTAAAGCTTTCATAACTACTATGTCAGCTAAGATACTTACATCAGATAGATTTTCTGATTTTTTAAATAGTTTATTCTTTTCAAATAGATTTATAGGATTCCAATAGATGACACTTGCTTTGCCATCTTCGTCTTTCCATTCTGGAACTTCAATAGATTGGACACCTATACTCTCAAAATGAGATTTGGCTCTGTCTATTATTGACATAAATTATTATTCAGTTCCGATTGTTAAAGCACCTGTTCCTTGAAAAGTAACTGATCTAGCAACTATTCCATCTAAAGGTTGTGATACTGACATTCCTGTAATAACACTTGCACCCTCAAATTTTCTGTCACCTGTTGAACTTCCCTCTGGTAATAATTTAAAAGTTATACTTGAACCAGCAGTTAATTGTGTTTGAACACTATCTGCTTCGTCAAAGTGCATCTCTAAAGTACCAGAGAATGATGTTCTACCAGCAACAAAAGTTTTAGCCGCATCAGCCATTTTTGTACTTTCAACAACATCTCCTGTAGTTTC
>FUFK010040902.1_pt1 | contig 12791 bp, 14 predicted proteins | sample 1021851 | NCBI WGS metagenome assembly FUFK01 (sample SAMEA51879418, study PRJEB19060) | metagenome | reverse complement strand
CAGCTTCCTGAAAACAATAAAGACTACAAATTTGAGCAAGAACATAAGTTGCTGGAAAGCGGCAGAGTACAACACATTTACAAAATTAAAAAAGATAAGGAAAAAACTAATGACTAATGCAGAGACCTTTTTAAATATATTTAGTGGTGCACAAAATAAGTATGGCAAGTGCTATAAGTACATCAAAGAGACAGGAGAGAAGCTCACTATAGAAGAAACTGGACTAATACCAATAGAACTACATTTGAATGGAGAGAAGCTATTAGGTAGATCTCCAGTAAATGAGAAGACAAAAGAAGTTAACTGGTTAGCCATTGATATAGACAAGAAGATAAACCCTCAAACTTTCTGTAGTAAAATATGGAAAGAGCTTGGATGGAAATATTTTTGTTTTCAAACACCTAACAGAAACTGGAGAGTAATAGAATTTTTAGATGAACCATTACACGTAGAAGAAGCTGCAGATCGGGCAAAAGAACTAGAAGAGAGAATTGAAAAAGAATTAAAAATTAAAGTTGATAGGATTGCAACGTGCCCTACTATACCAAGTGGAGATGGTGCTGTTGGAAGATGGATGTATCTCCCCTACCATTTTGATTACGATAAATGCTACACACCTGATGGAAGACCTTTATCATTAAAACAATTTATTTTTAGACATAGATACAGAAAGCATCTACCAGTTGTTGCCGCTGTAGGAATGCTGTCAGGTGCAGATGGTGGCGGAAGAAATAAAGGCCTCTATACTATTGAGCTATATAAGTCTCATTATGAATGTGATGTATCACTAGAAGAAGTAAATGATGTACTTGCAGAGCCGCTGGACCCACATAAGCTACAGAACTATATTAAAGGTGTAGTGAGATCAGTTGCTAAAGATAAGTACACTGAAGAATACTATCTAAATGGAATACGTAAATGGATAAAAGAAATCTGTGGTGTACAACCTTATTTAGACGCAAAAGGCTTTAGCGCCATTACAGATAATATAATTAATAATCATTACTACGTACAATCAAGAACAGATTTTTTTGAGCTTGAGACAAGAGAGTTTAAAGACAAGACACAAATCAATGACTGGTGGTCTCACGAAGTAGATAAGAAAACTACAATGTCAGCTAAACTTTTAAAAAATAGTAAGCTAGTAAAATTAAGAAGTTATTTCTGCCACGCAGGATTTGATGCTGGAGTTGTAAACCTACAAAGAGGAGAAATAAAAGGTTTACCAGCTGGAACATATTTAAACATATATGTAGAACCNAATGTAATAGCCNCACAAGGAGACACTACAAGGCTCAATGAGTACTACTCATGGTTACTAGGAGAAGAGAATTGGCACATAGTGAAACAAGTGTTGGCCTTTATGTTGAATGCCAAAATAGAAAAAGATCACAATGGTATAAAGATACAATGGTACCTTATTATCCACGCAGTGATTGAAGGTGTTGGTAAAAAATTATTCTCATTAATTTGTCAGTCATTATTTGGAGAGAAAAACGTAAATCCAAACGTGAAGTTTTCACAAATGATAGGCACACACTCTACGATTATTGAGGGTAAACAGCTTATATTCTTAAATGAGGTAGTCTTACAGAAGAATACAGCTAAAACAAAAGAGCTATCTAATGAGTTTAAAGACTTAATTACAGAAGATAACCTTATTATTAATCCTAAAAATAAGCCTCAAATAGAAATACCGAATGTATGTAATTTCTTTGTGTTCTCTAATAGTAAAACCCCAATACATATATCAGAGCACGATAGGAGAGCCTTTGTAATACACATCAAAAAGAATAAAGAAGAAGTGCAACAAATGCTGCATAAGGAGAACTATAAGAAGGATATAATTGATACAATAAAAGACCCTTCAGCTTTCAAATGGCACCTTCTCAATGAGATCACTTATGATAGGGAGATGTTTTTTAAAGATGCACCACTTACAGCTGATAAGGAAGTACTAATAGAAACTAATAAAGATGACTTCTATACAATGATGGAAGAAGCATTTGAGAATGAGGAATTTCCATTTGATAATTATAGAGAAACTAAAACTATTGGTATGAATAATGAAACCATTGTTGAGTATAGTTACAATGGATACATCCATAAAATNGACTGCTTTAGAACAATGAAAAAATCTGCATTGTTTAAAGATGTTTATTTTACAATGGCTGATCTTGAAAATTTCTTAAAAGAAAAATGTACCAAATGGCCAAATGGAGAGATTACACGTCAGGCCAAATGTTCAAAAACTGGTAAGAAAAAGCGGCTATACCTTATGCACATCAGAGATAAAGATGGTGTTTACAATGCTGATCTTACAGAAACTGCACTATGGGATGACTATAAAGAGAAGGATTTATACTAATGAAACCTATTAGTAAAAAACGTAAATCTGCACTGCTACAGAACCTTGTTAGAGATAAGATATTAAAGGCTTTCCCACACTTGAGACCAAGTGATGTAGTTACAGCATCTAATGGTCAAACTGGGCCTGACATAGTGTTATCTAAAGTAGCTCGTAAGTTAGTGGGTGTAAACTTTGAGTGCAAAAATCAAAACAAAATGAAGACCATCTATGACTGGTATAGACAGGCCTCAAAGAACCAACATAAGTTGACACCAGCTGTTGCCATGAAGATGAACTCAAGAGAACCTTTGGTGGTCATAAGTTTAGATGACTTTTTTAAACTCATAGACTAACTCTCGCACTCAAACTCTCATCCTTTTTATACCACTACTGGTCCAGCTGTAGTGAACCTTGTGGTCTTCTTTAAGTGGTCTTAAGAATACTTGAGAGACTTGAGAGATTGAGAGAGCNATTGTGTTTTAAAGGATAAAAACCATTTTATCTCTCACACCTCTCATAATATTATCTGCGTGCAAAACTACTGGGTACAGAGGGTACAAATCACTAGGTTACAGAGTTACTTTGAATATGAAAACAGATGAACATTTATACACTATAAGCAGAACTGAATTTGCAAAAGAGATAGGTAAATCAAGGGAAGCAGTAAAAAAAGATATGCAGAGAGGTAAGTATAAAGACCTCTATATTTTTAAAGATGGAAAATATTTTTTTAAAAGCCGAGAGGGAGTGGGTGCAAAACAGCATTTGTCCCCCCTTCTTATGTACCCAGCAAAACGTAAAATTAGAAGAGGCGGACACGAGGCCGCTGTAAAAAAAGGCAGATATCCAAATACAGCATTTGCTGAACATAACCATATGAAGAAATATTTGGCCTTGAGGGGTAAATTAAGCCCCCAAGAGTTAGCTTTAGTACCTAGTGTTGAACGCATGGTTAAAGAAGAGAGACAGAAGCAATTACGTGATGAATACTATGCAAACAAACCTACGTTTGCCCCAAGTAAAAACTATGGCCAAATGTTAACTGCGAGAGACCTTGAGAGAACTAAATATGAGCCTACTAATAGAGGTACTAAAAAACCTACAAAATATTATTATTAAAATTTAAAGGATAAATACTTACTGCACATTATCCCATAACCATTATATTAAGACTGCATTAGTAATACACTTTTACATTGTCTAAATCGTAAATGTATTAGAAGCTGGGCCCAGTCACTGAAACGTCCATTTCAAATGGGTCCAGTTTCATTAAAAATTCTGCAAAATATTTTTGAAAAAGTTTTAAATTTTTTATAATTTTTTTGGCCTTAACTTCCCTACCCCTTTTTTAATTTCAGAATGTTTTGAGTAAAAGCATCTGTCCCTATTTGACATTACATAGACTATTTATCTAAAGTGTTTCTGTGTGAGTGGTATATGGCCATTTGCTGTAAAAGTATAAACCAATTAGGAATGGCACCACTAGTTATCCACTGGTTAGCCCAAGTCTATCATTGAGTATTTATAGATGTTGTGATTAAATTAATTGTTGGTATATAAGGTTTAACTTTAACAAGAGTACCAAAGGGCAACGTGGCGGAATGGTTACGCAGAGGATTGCAAATCTACAAATTCTGTCTCTGAACTAGCTCTACTCGGTTCCGAAACCCCAATACTTGTTGAGGTTTTTCTTATCATACCTATTTTGAAATTATGGACGTTACAGCACAATCAAAGGGTAAAGTTAGCCCCCAGTTAGATAGACTTAAGCTAGATAATAAGGCTATTGATAGACTACAAATAGATGTCAGAAAGAATATACCATTTATAACTGCTGGTACCTTGAAGGGTTTGCACCTTCGGTTCGGTAAAGGTGGTGGTAAATTCTTCTATATGATCGGTAAAGTCAGAGGTAGTAATAAAACCTTTTACCATAAGTGTGGAGAATTCCAGTTAAGCAAGTATGGGGTAGCTGAAGTACAAGAATACATAAATGAACTAGTTAAGACACATAAAGATCGTGATGGTTACTGGATTAAAAACCCAAATGATAAATCAGTTATAGATGCTGAAGTGTCAACATCACAAATACATACAATAAGATCAGCTATAAAAGAAATCTGTAAGCATAATTTCCCACGTATAAAACTTGATGGGTCTATAGACAAAAAATCAATTCAAACATATTCACAATATTTATTTGGCTGGAATAAACGTAGAGACCACTTGGTGTTTACTGAAGATCACGAAGGCTGTGGTAAAGTAGAACTTAAGGATGACATGGAGTGGCACCAGTTGTGGACCTTATATAAACCATTTGAGCACTGCACAGACCCCACTGATAGAAGTCTTTATGATAGTACTATTGGTGGACTTGAGGTTAACAACATATCTGTAAAGATAGTACAGAAGTGGTGCAACAAGGGTATAACATATGGTGCAAGACTAAATAGATTAAAGGCCTTTCAATATTTCTACAGAGCTTGTCGTAAATTAGATTTGATTTCAGCAGAAGATAAACTTGACCCTACTAGAATTAAATATGGTGGTGTTGAATTAATACAATCTAAAAAACGAGTTGCCAATAATCATAGATATAACAATATGAAGTTTAAAGAAGATCAGCTTGAGAGAATACAAAAAGCAGCAAAAGAAATACGTGATGAGCACCCTTTCCAAACTGAAGCTGTACTATTTATTCTTTATTCAAGTAGAAGACAGGAAGAAAGCCTGAAGTTAACTTTAGATGACTTGTATAAACACAATGGTAAACAACACGATAGAGTTATTACACTACCAGCAAATGTAACTAAAAGCAGAGAAGAGGAATACACAATCATAACTGATGGAATACAATGGGTATTAGATAGCTTGAGTTACCAAAGAGCTAAACCAAAGTATCAAAAGTACACACATATAAAATGGTTGTTTCCACGTAGCAGAATTGCCAGTGATAAACTTGGAGATGTCCATTTTTGTAGAAGTGATGCCGCTAGAACAAAAAACCTAGAAAGTGTATGGAAAAAAATAAAAGCAAAAACTGGTATTGATGGTCAAAAGAAACTATTTAGAAAATCCTTATCTACTATTGCTACAGATACTTTAGGCTCTGCAGAAAAAGCAATTTCTCTTACTGGCCATAAACAAACCTCTACACTTCAGAAGCATTACTATAAGACAGATATAGATGAGCAGATTAAATATGCTGATGATGTTGCTAAAGTATATGCCTTCAAAAAGAAATAAGCCCTACCCCTTTATGCTGTGGATTAAAGGTAAACTATATAAACTAGAGACTTTTTATGGAAAATCCTATTTTAGACGTTGTGATAATAAAGGCAGAGTATTTAAAATAAATAATGTAGTTGCCTTTAAGAAATAAATACGTAAATCTCAACGTATGGTGGACGAGAAAGATATAATTCCAAGTAAGTACAGAAGGTCATCTAAAGTTTCTATGAGTGATCTTGATAGGTACTTAAGAGACCATGAAGTTACACCTGAAGAAGCACTTGAGTATATCATTATGGCCTCAAAGATAGACCCTACTCATCCTAGAACTGAATGGAAACTATTTAGATTTACATTGTATCTATGGGAGAGAGATAGAGAGATACGTAAAAATAAACTAGGTAAAAAGAAAGACACTTGTCTAAAGGTGGTCCAGTCCAAGAAGTACAAGGAGATATACAAAGCCTACTCTTTTAATCCACGTCAAATGAATGAGATTAAGGAAGCTGATAACCTCTATAAGCTAGTTGGAGATATCCGACAGCGGCCTTTTTTCAAAAAAAGGTTCTACAAATACGAGGGTTCAAATACCCTTATGCACCAAGAACACATAGATAAAATACGATAATTTAGTCGTATTATACGTTGATATTCTCGTAATAAAGTCTATATTAATTATATGGACGTTTTATTTAATTATAAATTTTCTAAACCATTTGTGTCTCAAACAGAGTTAGTTGAGCTATTCGGTTCGTTATCTGAAAGTACTCTTAAAAGGTATATGAAGGAATGGATAGATGGCGGCAATGAAGTCAAAGAGATGGGTATGTTTAGAATTGATGGTGTTAGAGAAAACCAGTGGATACCTCAAGTATTCATCAAATGGTTAACTGAACACAAAATAGATAAAGCGTACAAATGGGATTACGAAAAACTGGAACAAGATAATCTCAAGAAAGACATCAACAATAATACAAACATAAGGAGACTAAATGTCAAAACAAATCACTAGTGCATTTGGGGAAGCAAAATATCCTCATCTTAATCAACCTGATACAGAATTTAATTCTGAAGGTTTATATCAAGTAAAACTTTTAGTGAGTAAAGAAGATGCTCAAAAAGATATCAAAATAATTGATGACGTAATTAAAGAGCAGTTAATTATTGAGGGTAAGAAACAACCTAATAAGACTGATAAATTTAAACGTGCACCTCTACCCTATAAAGAAATGGAAGATGGTAGAATTCAATTCCATTTTAAGACTAAATTTAAACCAGCTATAGTTGATCATAACACCAAACCTATAGACAACAATGTTTGGGGCGGCAGCATTTTAAGATGTAACTATAAACCAGCTGGATACTACGTTGCTGGAACTGGTTTAGGCTGTACCTTGAGGCTTACTGGAGTGCAAGTAAAGAAACTTGTAGAGGGCCAATTAGGTACTGCTGGATTTACTGAAGTTGAACCTGAAGTTAACCATGAGAACTACTAATGAAAATTAAAATTGATGTAACTAAAAGTATCTATGAGCAGTCTTGGTGGCCATCACTAAAGCCTGAAGCAAAACTAAAAGTATTGGAAGTCTATAAGAGCACAGAGTGGCTACATAAGGCTATCAATGAGGCAAGGAAAAAAGAATTTCCTTTTTTATATAAACCAAACAAGGAGACTAAAAATGAAACTACCTAATGTAGAGAAAGCAATGGAAGGTAAAGGAGATGGTTCTACAGCTAAAGAACTTATGAAGTTAGCAGAGAAAGACCCAATGTCTCATATGGAGTTAGAACTTAATATGGCACTGGAACAGCGATACCAAGAGGCAAAAGAAAAAGGCTTTGAAGGTACCTTTGATGACTGGATTAAAACAGCACCTATAGATGAGTTAAGAGACTTATTGGCAGATGGTGGTCCAGTTGATCTATCAGGTCTATCTGTAGGTCAAATGAAAGCTATCTTTAGAAGTGAGAATGGCAGAGACCCAAAAAACATAAAGGAGTTAGTTAGAGGTGTGAAGATGTATTTAAAAAATATGGATTTAAAAGGTATGCCATTTAAAAAAGATGGTGGCCTTATCTCTTCATACAAAGCTAACTTAAGAAAACCATAATGATCAAAAAGAAACGACCAGAGACTATGATTGAGCGAATTGAGAGAGCGCATCATATGTACGACAATGGGCCAAAGCCTAAACACTATGGAGATAAAAGTATTGTTGATATGGAAGAATGGAATTCAATGAATGGACTTCAAAAGAAAACACCAGTTGTAACTAAAGAAGGACCATTTGAAAGTGCCTTAACTAAAATACAAAGACCCAAACCATTTAAAAGTGAAGACCCTTCNACCTACCCTATGAACCAAAAGAAATCTATGAGCCAATGGGAAGCTGTACTTGATCAAGCTAAAAATCCAAAGAGCAGAGAAGACAGAATATCTGCAAGACAAACTAGAAATATTTTAAGAGAAAAATATAAAGATAAAACACAGAGAAAATATTTAGGAGATGATGAACTTAAACTTATAGGTAAACATCCATCACAGCTTTACTCAAGTCAACCTATAGACATCCCAGTAGTTAAACCGGTGGTTCAACATGAAGTGAAACCTAAAGCACCTGAAAGACCACTTAATGATGTAATTGCAGAAAATGCAGAATTAAGACGTCAGAGAGATATAGCTGATATGGAACGTAAGTTTGGACGAGGTGGACTGGTAGATGTAGCCAAGAGGTACATATAGTGAATTACGAAGAAGATACAAAAAATATTACAGCCTATAAGCTAATGGAAGCTAACGACAAGATCGTAACAATGGCAGATGGTAAGCAATATCTTGATATCAGAGAATTTAATAGAATTAGAAAGAATTTGGATAGCTGGGTAAGTGTTGAGGCACTATCAAAAAACCCTAAATACTTTGAACAACCTTCTATCCATTTTATGACAAGAGACGAATTGAACAATGAGTTTGAGAAGTTTCGTCAAGAGGAAGAGAAAGAAATCAGAAAGAAGAGAGTTAAACCAATCAAAGAGGAGAAGAATGACTTGTAAATATAATTATAAATCAATCTCTTTGCGGAATAAGACAATGGAAAAACTTGAGAAACTTTCTGTTTCAATAGTACAAGATAAAAAATTATCTAATGCAAAAACAGTAGAATATTTAATTGACCATAGTTTTAGACCTGAAGAGCATAAGGAGATAAACTATGGAAAAATCCAAAAAGCCTAAAACTAAAGTCTATGCTAGTTGCGAACACGACTATGTATCTTATAAAGACCTACATAGATTATGCAGTAAGCAACACACCTACATAAAAAATCAAGATAAAGTACTTAATGTTCTCAAAGATAGACTGCGAGAATATCACGAGAAACACTCTGACTGCCTAGAGAAAAATCAAGAGTTACTTCAAGCACACCATGAGATTACTAGAGCATACAATGGTTTACACGAGATGGGTAAGTTTGCTGAAGAGCTAGGGATAGACATAAAGCAACATAATGATCGTCTTCCTGAAAACAACAAAGACTACAAATTTGAGCAAGAACATAAGTTGCTGGAGAGCGGCAGAGTACAACACATTTACAAAATTAAAAAAGATAAGGAAAAAACTAATGACTAATGCAGAGACCTTTTTAAATATATTTAGTGGTGCACAAAATAAGTATGGCAAGTGCTATAAGTACATCAAAGAGACAGGAGAGAAGCTCACTATAGAAGAAACTGGACTAATACCAATAGAACTACATTTGAATGGAGAGAAGCTATTAGGTAGATCTCCAGTAAATGAGAAGACAAAAGAAGTTAACTGGTTAGCCATTGATATAGACAAGAAGATAAACCCTCAAACTTTCTGTAGTAAAATATGGAAAGAGCTTGGATGGAAATATTTTTGTTTTCAAACACCTAACAGAAACTGGAGAGTAATAGAATTTTTAGATGAACCATTACACGTTGAAGAAGCTGCAGATCGGGCAAAAGAATTAGAAGAGAGAATTGAAAAAGAATTAAAAATTAAAGTTGATAAGATTGCAACGTGCCCTACTATACCAGATGGAGATGATGCTGTTGGAAGATGGATGTATCTCCCCTACCATTTCGATCACGATAAATGCTATACACCTGATGGAAGACCTTTATCATTAAAACAATTTATTTTTAGACATAGATACAGAAAGCATCTACCAGTTGTTGCCGCTGTAGGAATGCTGTCAGGTGCAGATGGTGGCGGAAGAAATAAAGGCCTCTATACTATTGAGCTATATAAGTCTCATTATGAGTGTGATGTATCACTACGAAGAAGTAAATGATGTACTTGCAGAGCCGCTGGACCCACATAAGCTACAGAANTATATTAAAGGTGTAGTTAGATCAGTTGCTAAAGATAAGTACACTGAAGAATACTATCTAAATGGTCAGCGAAAATGGGTAAAAGAAATCTGTGGTGTAGAACCTTATTTAGACGCAAAAGGCTTTAGCGCCATTACAGATAATATAATTAATAATCATTACTACGTACAATCAAGAACAGATTTTTTTGAGCTTGAGACAAGAGAGTTTAAAGACAAGACACAAATCAATGACTGGTGGTCTCACGAAGTAGATAAGAAAACTACAATGTCAGCTAAACTTTTAAAAAATAGTAAGCTAGTAAAATTAAGAAGTTATTTCTGCCACGCAGGATTTGATGCTGGAGTTGTAAACCTACAAAGAGGAGAAATAAAAGGTTTACCAGCTGGAACATACTTAAACATATATGTAGAACCAAATGTAATAGCCACACAAGGAGACACTACAAGGCTCAATGAGTACTACTCATGGTTACTAGGAGAAGAGAATTGGCACATAGTGAAACAAGTGTTGGCCTTTATGTTGAATGCCAAAATAGAAAAAGATCACAATGGTATAAAGATACAATGGTACCTTATTATCCACGCAGTNATTGAAGGTGTTGGTAAAAAATTATTCTCATTAATTTGTCAGTCATTATTTGGAGAGAAAAACGTAAATCCAAACGTGAAGTTTTCACAAATGATAGGCACACACTCTACGATTATTGAGGGTAAACAGCTTATATTCTTAAATGAGGTAGTCTTACAGAAGAATACAGCTAAAACAAAAGAGCTATCTAATGAGTTTAAAGACTTAATTACAGAGGATAACCTTATTATTAATCCTAAAAATAAGCCTCAAATAGAAATACCGAATGTATGTAATTTCTTTGTGTTCTCTAATAGTAAAACCCCAATACATATATCAGAGCACGATAGGAGAGCCTTTGTAATACACATCAAAAAGAATAAAGAAGAAGTGCAACAAATGCTGCATAAGGAGAACTATAAGAAGGATATAATTGATACAATAAAAGACCCTTCAGCTTTCAAATGGCACCTTCTCAATGAGATCACTTATGATAGGGAGATGTTTNTTAAAGATGCACCACTTACAGCTGATAAGGAAGTACTAATAGAAACTAATAAAGATGACTTCTATACAATGATGGAAGAAGCATTTGAGAATGAGGAATTTCCATTTGATAATTATAGAGAAACTAAAACTATTGGTATGAATAATGAAACCATTGTTGAGTATAGTTACAATGGATACATCCATAAAATNGACTGCTTTAGAACAATGAAAAAATCTGNATTGTTTAAANATGTTTATTTTACAATGGCTGATCTTGAAAATTTCTTAAAAGAAAAATGTACCAAATGGCCAAATGGAGAGATTACACGTCAGGCCAAATGTTCAAAAACTGGTAAGAAAAAGCGGCTATACCTTATGCACATCAGAGATAAAGATGGTGTTTACAATGCTGATCTTACAGAAACTGCACTATGGGATGACTATAAAGAGAAGGATTTATACTAATGAAACCTATTAGTAAAAAACGTAAATCTGCACTGCTACAGAACCTTGTTAGAGATAAGATATTAAAGGCTTTCCCACACTTGAGACCAAGTGATGTAGTTACAGCATCTAATGGTCAAACTGGGCCTGACATAGTGTTATCTAAAGTAGCTCGTAAGTTAGTGGGTGTAAACTTTGAGTGCAAAAATCAAAACAAAATGAAGACCATCTATGACTGGTATAGACAGGCCTCAAAGAACCAACATAAGTTGACACCAGCTGTTGCCATGAAGATGAACTCAAGAGAACCTTTGGTGGTCATAAGTTTAGATGACTTTTTTAAACTCATAGACTAACTCTCGCACTCAAACTCTCATCCTTTTTATACCACTACTGGTCCAGCTGTAGTGAACCTTGTGGTCTTCTTTAAGTGGTCTTAAGAATACTTGAGAGACTTGAGAGATTGAGAGAGCNATTGTGTTTTAAAGGATAAAAACCATTTTATCTCTCACACCTCTCATAATATTATCTGCGTGCAANACCTACTGGGTACAGAGGGTACAAATCACTAGGTTACAGAGTTACTTTGAATATGAAAACAGATGAACATTTATACACTATAAGCAGAACTGAATTTGCAAAAGAGATAGGTAAATCAAGGGAAGCAGTAAAAAAAGATATGCAGAGAGGTAAGTATAAAGACCTCTATATTTTTAAAGATGGAAAATATTTTTTTAAAAGCCGAGAGGGAGTGGGTGCAAAACAGCATTTGTCCCCCCTTCTTATGTACCCAGCAAAACGTAAAATTAGAAGAGGCGGACACGAGGCCGCTGTAAAAAAAGGCAGATANCCAAANACAGCATTTGCTGAACATAACCATATGAAGAAATATTTGGCCTTGAGGGGTAAATTAAGCCCCCAAGAGTTAGCTTTAGTACCTAGTGTTGAACGCATGGTTAAAGAAGAGAGACAGAAGCAATTACGTGATGAATACTATGCAAACAAACCTACGTTTGCCCCAAGTAAAAACTATGGCCAAATGTTAACTGCGAGAGACCTTGAGAGAACTAAATATGAGCCTACTAATAGAGGTACTAAAAAACCTACAAAATATTATTATTAANATTTAAAGGATAAATACTTACTGCACATTATCCCATAACCATTATATTAAGACTGCATTAGTAATACACTTTTACATTGTCTAAATCGTAAATGTATTAGAAGCTGGGCCCAGTCACTGAAACGTCCATTTCAAATGGGTCCAGTTTCATTAAAAATTCTGCAAAATATTTTTGAAAAAGTTTTAAATTTTTTATAATTTTTTTGGCCTTAACTTCCCTACCCCTT
>FUFK010046159.1_pt1 | contig 12794 bp, 9 predicted proteins | sample 1021851 | NCBI WGS metagenome assembly FUFK01 (sample SAMEA51879418, study PRJEB19060) | metagenome | reverse complement strand
CCATTCTCATCCAGCACGCGCAGAGAGTCGCCAGGATCCCAAAAGCCATTCCCATTAGAATCTGTATACTCTTCATTTGAATCGTAAAGTCCATCACCATCGGTGTCTACCCATTCTTCTCCTGAAAACGTGTACCCATCCAGTTCTCGGCTGAAGTCTATTCCTGGATACAAAACTTTGAAGTCATGTGTTAACTCACCAGACATACCTGAAGCCTTTGTGAAATTATCTTTGGAAGTGTGTGTGTAAACGTTTCTTAAACCAATTCTCAACGATTCCCTGAAGGTGAGACCAACACTTAAGTTCATACCCATGTTGGTTGAATAATCATAGATATCTCTATCGAGGCCAATAAAACCTGGTCTTAATAGTTTTTCATAGATCATTGTCGTATCCCACGTTCCACTTGTACTATCATAGGATACTTCATCAATGATTCCTGGGTCATCGGGATTATTATAGGCTCTATATCTATCAATCCTTTCTTCATTTCTTTTAAACTTTTCAGAAAAGCTTCCATCAATTAAAAACCCCATCTCTAAATCTTTGGCGGAACCATATTTTGTCCCATAAGTGAAACTCATATTTCTTGGTAGACCTGCACTTTGAATTGTATTTCGGAAGGTGTTTGGCAGTTGACTGTTTTTTACGTACGATTGAGAAAACCATAGATACTCTCTAAACGGATCAGAGTTCCATCCGATAGTGTCTCCGGTAAAGTTGCTTATAATAGGCTCAACCAGATCTGTTCTAAAGGTATCTGGAATACTTCCGTAGCTAATTAATTCAGAATCAAAGTGATTAGGAATGTCTCTTGATTTACCAATATCAAATCCTAATAAATCATCGCTCCCTTGCATATTTCTATACATNTCATCACCAAGTTTTATATTGCTTGAAGCACCTGTACCAAGCTTTAACTTGTAGATAGTTCTTGATGGATACAGTTTAGTACGAATATTTACATTACCACCTCCAAAAGCACCTGGTAAATCAGGCCTGTAGCTTTTGGCCACATCGATCCCTGATATCAAAGCAGTGCTAAATAGATCCAGAGGTACAGACCGTCGATCTGCCTCAGGACTTGGCATCCCAACTGAATTTAACTGGGCGCTACTGTACCGGTCCCCCAATCCTCTTACTACCAAAAATTTATCATTGACAATGGTCACTCCAGTTACCCTTCTGACCGCATCCGCCACGTGACCATCTCCGGATTTTGATATCTGATCTGCGGAAATATTATCTTGCATTTCTAGAGCTTCTTTCTTTGACGCAATAGACTCTGCTTGACTTCCAGATCTCCTTTCAGCCTGGACCTCAACCTCAGAAACAGATATAACGTCTGCGACTAATTCCACATTAATAAATTCTTGGTTTGATACATCTATATTTTCAAAAGTCCTGGATACGTAGCCAATGTATGCGACCTTAATATCCACAAATTCTTCAGATATACCTTTTATAAAAAATTCCCCGTTCATATTTGACGCTGATCCCTGCCCAGTACCAACTACTATAACATTGGCTCCAATTAGCGGCTCTTTGGTTTTAGAATCGATAATCTTTCCTTTTAATACAGTGGACTGGTCAGCTACCAGTCCTGAAAAAGCAAGCATTATGCATAATTTTATTTTCAATAGTTTCAAAAGATTCACCTCACAATAATTTTTGATCGATAAAAACTAATTAGATGGAATTAGTGTTGAATTTGAACTGTGTTTGTTTTTTGTTAGGGTGGGATGCCACAGACACCAATGGAGCAAAATGACAATTAAATTGTGCCTGTGGCATGTAATTGTACTTTATCTATCATTTTATGAATATCAAATTAGAAATAGATTAGCGTTTGAATAGATATTAGATAGGAATGATGGTATTGAATTAATGTTCGAAGATGAATAAAAATGTGTGTCTAAATCTTTTTTTGTTTATGTTTCGAGTAGCTTATCATATGCTTTACAAACAATGAGAAACTTTACATATTTAATTATAACAATCTCTACTCTTGCGTCTTTTTTTAGTTGTAACGATGATAATTGGATAAGGATTAGTGAGGAACGGATTTATTCAATAAGCGGAGTGTCTGCTTTTAATAACGGCTGGCTAGTAGTGCATGATAATAAAATGGTTGACCAACCAAGGATAAGCTTGCTTTCAAAGGAAAATCAATTGAAGAAACTGAGATGGCCTCTTTCATTACTACCATATGATCTGGAAGCAATTCACTTAATTCCCAATTATGAAAATCAATATATTGTGATGGAGAGTACTGGAAAATGTTACAGAATTCTTGTTGAGCCAGATACTGAGCAGATAGAGGTAAAGGGTGAATTCAAACTCCCTGGATTANGTGAATCCATGAATCTTGAAGGGNTTGCATTAATTGAGAATAATGGAATCCTTAAAGTGTTTTACGGAGATAGAGGATCAGATAGCAGACCATCTACGTTGTTTTTTGCGGATTATAATGTGCAACTAGATGAGGTCACGGTAGTAAGGTCGTATAGCTTTTCCTTNTTNGAAGATATGTCTGACAAAAGNAGTATTGCAGANCTCATTTTTGACAAAAAGGGAAANCTCTGGAGTGCTGCAACGTCTGANCCTGGTAATGATGGGCCATTTGAAACTAGACTNTTCAGGGTTGGNAAAATGTCAAAAGAGGGTTCTTTCAGTCTAACTAGGCCAATGAAGTCAAGTAAGACGTTTGAAAACGAGAAAGTAGAAGCTATGACTACTTATAAAAATGGAATTCTGCTGCTAACAGATAATGAAAACTTTGGTTCAAGTCGATACTTTATTAACACTAATAAGCTACTTTAAATAAAGGTTGCTTACTTTTCATTCAACTTCAAACGATACCTTTTATAATAAGGCATATTAAGAAAGAACTCTATCAGGTATCGAATTCTTCCATGACTCTTTTCAAGGACAAGAACTAATTCATCAAAGGCAAACCACTTGCATTCGGTTATGCCTTCATCTCTATCTGGAACCAGTGGAGTGTTTTCATCACCTTTGAACTTAATTAGAAACCATTCNGTCTTTTTTACAATAACCTCTCCATCAACTCTTTTGTGATAATGTGTGGGTATAAGTTTTTTGAGGATTTTTAATTGGCTTTTTGGTAACCCTGTTTCTTCACTTATTTCTATTTTGGCTGTTTTCTTACTGCTATTACCTCCCTCTACCTTTCCTTTTGGAAGATCCCACATCCCCCTTTTAAAAATGAACAGGATTTTATCGTTTTTTAGAACAATTCCACCAGCGGTCTCAATTTTATTATTCATTGGCCTTCAGTTTATACAAAAACTCATATTGCTCTTTATTTAGATTTTCAAATTTGATATTGTTAATAATAAGATTATAGCTGGGACTGTCCTTGCTCCATTTCTTTGGCTTTAATACTTTTTTATTTTCATAGTCAATTGCTGATAATACGTACCTCATTGCATTTAGCCGCCCAATCATCTTGATATCAGAATTGATAACAACCCAGGGGCATTGATGGGTAGAAGTTTTTCGAAACATTTGTTCTTTATAGCTTGTGAATAGGCGCCACTTTTTATGCGCTTCCCAATCATTTGGTGACAGCTTCCAATATTTTAATGAACTTGACTCTCTCATGTGGAATCTTATTTCTTGGTTCTCTTTTGATACAGATAAATAGAATTTGATTAGAATCAGTCCATTGTTCATCTGCTCTTGTTCCCAGCTATTAATTTTTCTCATAAAATATTTATACTGTGCCTCTTTACAATACCCCATTGCTGGCTGGATCAAGGCTCTGGAATACCAACTGCGATCAAAGAAGTGAATCTTACCTTCTGCGGGCAATCTTTTCTCCCAAGTCCGAAACCAGTTTTTTGCCTGCTTTTTGGTAGGGACTCCAAGCTCTATCACATCTACAGCTTTTGGCATCATATTTTCTATGAATCGCTTAATGGTGGAACCTTTCCCTGCAGCATCTCGTCCTTCAAGAACTATTCCGACGCGCTTATTGTTCTTTATGACCCACTCCTCAAGCTTAAGCAACTCTACTTGCAATCGCTTTTTCTCTTTTGAATATTGACGAGTTGAGAGTGCCTTGTACTCGGTTCTGTTGTAAATAATCATAGCATAATTTAATGAGGCTTGTTTTTAATTGTGTTTGATGTTTTCTTCTTACACTAAACTATTTAACAGCTTAAAAAAGTTATATATCTAAGATCCTAAAATGTGCTAATGCAAAAGCATTAATATTGAAACATAGGTAGCCCTAACACAATCCTAACAATTGATATGTACTTTTATACATTAAATATGGTGTCTGATCAACACCACGGAAAAGTCAAGAGGTGACATTAATGAAAAATTTTATTATTCCAATCTTCTTTTGCTCCATCTATTTAAATGGCCAAAGCGAAGAAACTAATAATGGTTTTGGAATAACCATCCCATCTGGAGTAGGGATAGAAATATCTGGAGAGGTAGAGGTTGAGTTTATTGATGTTGAGGGAAGAGGTGGAGCCCAATATAGAGATGAGTTTATCCAAAAGGTTGACTACCGCAGTCCCTTTGTCGAAATAGACAAAACGGTTTTAGACTTCAAACTACTCTACACGGATAATCTCACCTATAATTTTAGCCTGCGATTTGATGATGATGGTGCTTATGCAGATAAGCACTTTTTAAAATATCAAACAAAAAGCTCAACGTTAGAGTTTGGTAAAAACCGTCCTCTTATAGCTTTAAAAAGAAAAACGGAAGGATATCCTCTAATTGGAACCGCCTACTGGAAAGGGCGTCAATACCATCTTGACTACCAAAGAAACTTCTCTTCATCATCGATTGGACTGTCTGTAGCTCTTAAAAGATTAATTGGATATGATGCTGCTGCAGAAGACAAATCTTTTGAGATGATGGTTTATGATGATACTAAAAAGATAGATGGCCAAACTCTTGAATTTGGAATGAGGGCAGAAACATCATTTGAACCTCTAAAATTACAGGGTTGGTACTACTTTGGGAAACTTGTTGATGATGAAGAATGGAAAGCAAGACTACATTATGATTTTGATTACTATGCAACTATTGAAGACGATCAAGTTTTAAGCAAAGACGCGTATGTGGGCCACTTTTGGTACGGAGGTAGGGCAGAGCTTTTATTGGGCAGTATACTTTCTCGAGCTGAGTATATATTTTCAGAAGATGGGTTTTTACCACGACATGGATATTATGTTGAAACCAGCACGTCTTTTGACCTTTTGTCTCTAAGCAATGTTTTTGCTTTATTAAGATTTGGCGAGCTGAAAATTGACCCCATGAGACTAACGGATTCTTTCATGAACCCTTACAGGGGCAGCTATGATACATCGTTACTTGAGAATGATGATGATGATAACGAGAGGTTCTATCCCCTATTGAAAGATCCTCAAACGTGGAACCGGACGATGATTACGATTGCTTTGGGTTACGATATAACAAGCTATGCCAAGCTGAAATTTGAATATTACATATTGGATGAAGAGACAGGAGATGATACTCAACCAGATGTAAATGATGACCAGATGCTGGTACAGCTGAAATTCAACTTTTAAACAAGTACAATAGGAGTACAACGATGAATACAATAATAAAAAGGGTATTACTCTTTTCATCTTTTTCTGTTTTGTTTTTCATAACAGGGTGTGAAGATGAAGCAGCAGATAATGATAATACATTATCTACAGATAAATTTAATATCAGCAGAGTTGATGTTAAGTCAACAGGAGACGCCAGTCAGTCTTCTCCTGAGCTGATTAGGTTTATCAATTCATCTGAGGGTGTCATTGTGAATTCGAGTCAAAACACAATTGACTTTTTTACCATTTCCTCCAGTGAATTAACCATTACTGGCGAATCAATCAATATAACCGATAGTGATGATGCAGAGTGCTCATCAATCGATGTGAGTGTAGATGAGAGCATTATTGCTGTTGTTGTTACTTTTGGTTCTTGTCAGCGCGGTGAGCTGTATCTTGTGGATGCTTCAACAAGACAAAAATATGGGCCTTACGAGCTTGGGTACAACCCAGATGCAGTAGACATTGCAGTAGACAACGAGTTTGTTGTGGTTGTTAACGAATATGATTATGAAGATGGCACTGCTGGTTGTACCGAGCCTTATTATCCTGGAGTTACGATTTGGGATGTAGGCCAGGGACTTGATAACGGAATACTAGTAAAACACATGAAAATTACTCATACCGGTGAAAATGGTAATTTAGCAGAGCCAGAGGGAGTAAAAATTGCTCCTGATGGAGAAACGGTATATATGACTTTACAAGAGTCTAATCAAATGGGATGGTTCTCTATTCTCAGTCCTCCAGATACGCTTCAGGATTACGTTTCCTTTACGAGTGCAATACATGAGCCAGATGGTATATGGGTAAACAGCACTGGTACCGTTGTGTGTACTGGCGGAGAGTATGATGGGAAACTAGGTGTCACCTTGCTTAATAGCGATGGAACACCTGGAGCGCAATACTACGCAAACCTCGCAGATGATCTTCCTAGCACCTGGACCTGGACAGATGAAAGAAAAGGCATTGAGCCGGAAGAAGTTGTCATAGCAGAGCATGATGGTAAATCATATGTGTTGGCAACGTTGCAAGATCCTGCAGCAGTTGTAGTTTATGATATAACAGACCCAACCAACCCAACGTGGGACTCTGGAGCAATTACACAAATTATTGACTACTCAACTGGAGATGGCGAATCAAAAGGCGAGTCTGAAGGATTGGCTTATAAAGATGGTTATGTTTTGGTATCTAATACTGCAGATCCCTCTGTTTGTTTATTAAAAGCATCTTGGGCTGAATAGTTAGGAAGCACACACTGTTTTTTAAAAGGGGGAGTTATTTATAATTCCCCCTTTTTTTATATAAAAAGATATTTGTTCTAAAAAACTAATCTGTACTGAATGCCTACGTTTCTTCCTTTTTCGGGCATGATTGATTTTATTCTAGAAAGATGATTATAGTATTCTTCATTGAAAATGTTATCGACCTGGAAAATGATTTTATGAATAGAGTTTGAAGAAGATATCGTATATGCAGCATTTAAATTAAAGGTTTTATATCCTTCGGTAGCATCTTCATACAGGCCCGTTCTGTTTTGATCAAAGACTTTATTGTATGCAAAATTAATTGAGATCGGTTCTAAGTTTAATTCAGTTGACAAAATAATTTTATCTGGAGGCATATAATATAGTGGCGAGTTTTCAGTTAGGTTTTCGCCTCTAGTTGCAGAAAAACTACCACCCACGTTTAGTATTTCGTTTATTTTATAATGAATATCTGATTCATAACCATGTATATAAACTTCCAAACCACTCATTTGATACATGTAGAGCCAGCCAGCAGATCCGCTGCCCCATTCAATCCAGTCTGCACCTGGCACATATCCAGATCCTAACTTTTTACTTAAGTGATAATTGGGACTGTAATTTTGATAACTTGTAATTTTGAGATCAATCGTTTTGTTGACATAGCTCAAGCTACCTTCTAATCCATATGTATGCTCCGCACCCAATTCTGGAAATCCAATTTCATAATTGTAAACTCCAAGGTGAGGGCCATCAGAATATAAATCCTCAATGCTGGGAGCACGGCTCGTAAGCATAGAACCTAAAGATAGCTCCAAATTTTCTTTATCAAGTATCGCTGCAGCTGAAACTGAAAATAGCGTAAAGTTTCTTTTGTCAATCTGATTTACATCTAGGTTTGCATAGAAATATTCACTAGTAAGATCGGGGTTAATAAAGTTGTTTTCAAGACGGAAAGAGCTTTGTAGTGTGTAGTTATTTATTTCCTTTTCGTAAAGTCCATAAACTGAAATTGAAATTTCTCGAGAATCGGGAGTCCAATAGAACTCATATGCCTGAAAATCTCTTATTTTAAAAAGCGAGCCAATGGTTCTGTGTTTGCCAGAAAGCTTTGTGTCTAGAGAAAAAATCTGGTGTGCTAAAATTACTGACGCATAGGAAGATCCTGTAACAGATTCAGAATGCCTGTAATCTATGTAACGCTGATCAATATCAAGGGTTTGAAAACCACCTATCGAAATATCTTTATGAAATCCAAATTTTTGTGTGTTTCTATGCATTGATATACTCACACCATTGATATGACCTTCAGGACTACCGGGAATGCCATAATCCATATCAAATCGTTCTAATGAGAAAGATGAGTGAGAGTCTTTTCCAAAGTACATATAGTTTCCATGAACCTCACGATTAACGGATTGTGTGTTTTTAAGCGTCCCGATTGGAGAGATTTGATTACCTAGCTCTCGATTTAATAATGATATTCTCATTTGATGGTTGCTGCTGAATGGGAGTTTTAAAGATATATTTTGAAAATGGCCTTTGTTAACTGTTTCTGCCCCAACCAGAGTTTTAATAGTTAACCTTTTATAGCGATTTTTATCATCTATATCTCTAAGTAAGTCTATAACCCCTCCGATCGTATTTGAACCATACAACAGGGATTCCGGACCGCGAATGATTTTTATCCCACTGTATGCACCCATGTCAGTACTAACAGCATGATCAACAGAGGTGTTTGATAGATCTCCTGTAGATATTCCGTTATCTGTAAGTAAAAACCTATGTCCTTTATATCCCCTCAATACGGGCTGGGCTGTTGCCTGGCCCATCGATCTCACAGACAATCCTGTTTCCTCTTGGATGGTTAAAGCCAAAGTTGACTTTAAAACTTTATGATATTTGTCACCAACTACATCAATGTTTGACGAAAAACTTTTAGGCTTAATTTTTGAATGAGCATCAACAATTAATTTTTCAAACTTTAGAGTATCTGTAGTAAGAAAAACTTTACCAATTTCATTGTTGATTTTTTCCAATACTACTAATCTGTTCACTTTCTTATAACCCATCATAGAAACCTCAAATGATAATTCACTCCCTAACAAGTCTTCCAGGATAAAACTGCCATCAACTTTTGAAGATGTTCCATAGCCAAGCTCTTTTGAAAAGATATTAGCACCGTGGATAGGTATTTTAGTTTCACTGTCAATGATAACACCCGTAACATTTTTAGGTTGGGAAAATAAAGACCCAACAAAAATGATGAGAAGGTGAATTGGAAAGCGTCGAAAGATTCTTTTTATCATTGCTAATAACCGTACTGATAAAACACCAGAAGCCTTAATGAGCCATATACGACTTTGAAGTCACTGCTTAAGTCTTAGTATTTTAATCAGAGCATCGTTATTTGTTTATAGATGCTTGAGATATACAAATGCTCTCTATGAGATACTATACCCTAGAGAGCATTTGCATTAGTTTACTTTTTAGTTTACTGTTACCGGAACGTTGTTTGTAGAAGTATAGTCCGAATGACCGTCATGCATTAATTGCAGCTTGAAGCTTGTTGAGCCTGAGCTAACGCCTTCCACATGAAGCGCGTTACCATGTTCATCTCCGTGGTCATCGTGATCATCACCGTCTTCTTCATCATGTCCTTCAACTTCCACAACTGCAATGGTTGCATCATATTCAGAGACTACAAGGCCATCTCCATCATCATCGTGATCGTCCCCATGGTCATCGTGGTCATCATGCTCATCATCTGAATGTTCTATCTCATTGCCTTCATGATCAAGAAAGTGGACAGTAAGCTCAAGAGTTTCTCCAACGCTCAGAGTAACACCACCGGTCGAGGCTCCTTCAAATTCTCTATATACCTCATTCCCTGCCTCGTCTTCTAGAACGAATCCATCGGCATCAGTGTGCCCTTCTTCGTGATCGTGATCATGGTCATCATCTTCACAACCTGTTGTGAATAGTAACATACCTGTAAATAATAAAGTAACGTACGGCTTTAAAGCTCGTAAAAATAAAAATTGCATAAAATGCTCCTAAAANTTCTAATGTTAAGATCGCGCCATAAGTAAATGTGGCGCGATTGAAAAAGTATTGATTTATTTAAAGGAGATTTGGTGGGGGTCGACCATATAGCTCTACTAACAAAAACCCGGCAGTTGAATTGGTCTTNGCTAAAAAGAGAGNAGACNCACTTTTATCTAATNNANNTCTNCCCGTCTCTTCAAATGTNNTTCTTTGGGNTTCNTCNTTTAAACATCTATCACANTCAGNNGNTGANGATTTGTGTTGTTTATTATTACAGTCAACATCACACATTCCCTGTTCGCTTTTGACTATATCGTAAGAGCCGTGGAAATGCACAGAACTTCCTACAAGAAGTAGTGACAGGACAAAAGTGGTTATAGACTTAATCATATAGCACAAAAATTAAACGCTCTTAACGTATCTTGAAAACCCTTTGATGATAATTTTTGAAATATCTAATCCTCAGGATATTTTTGGAAGACTTATTGTAAACCTGCATTTATCTTTCTTTGAATCTGAAACAAAAACCTCCCCTCCGTGAACTAGTGCTATGTGTTTTACGATTGCAAGGCCTAGTCCTGTACCCCCAGCTTTCCTATCACGAGACTTATCAACTCTATAAAATCGTTGAAAAACTTTATCTCTATGCTTCTCTGATATCCTTTGACCTGAATTTTCAACATGGATAAGAACCTGCGAGTCAGCCTCAGCAATAATTTTTATATCCCTTCCACTGTCACCATACTTTATGGAGTTTTCTAACAAGTTTGCAACAGCTTCCCTTAGCAGTTGTGCATCTACGCTTGCTCTTATGTCGTCGCAATTTATCAAGATTCGGTTATTGTTTTTTTGGGCCTTGTCGAGCACATCATCCACCGATCCTTCAAGGATAGCTTTTATCTCCATATCGACTAACTCAATACTACTATCTTCCTCCTTNGATTCAATTTTTGACAACCTCAGCAAATCATCAATAATATCATTCATCCGGTTAGTTTGGTTTAATACCTTACCATAAAACTCATGCTTCTTATCATCTTCAATGTTAGATGTTTGAATAATCTCCATATATCCGAGCATCGAGGTTATGGGGGTTTTTAATTCATGGCTTACGTTTGCAACAAAGTCTTGCCTGAGTCTTTCTAGTTGTTTTTGGAAAGTAACATCAGTCATCGTAATTAATATTCCAGATACTGTTTTTTCTTTAATCAATGGGGTCCCATTAAATATTATCGTCCTCTTTTTATTGGTTTTAATAACTATTTCATCTTGTGTTTTACCCTTTTTCTTCTTGACCTTTTTGATAAATGAGGTGACCTTTTTTTGTCTAATAATACTGGTTGCTTTTTCTCCAATAATATTTCCTGCTTCAATGTGTAGGTATTCTTTAGCGATGTCGTTAATTGAAAGAACTTTCATTTTATTATCGAGTGAAATAATCCCATCCTGCATACTAGAAAGCAATTCTTCTCGATCATCNTTTTCNTGCTGAATTATTCTGATTTTTTTTTCNATNTCAACTGCCATCTTATTAAGCGATATGGCTAATGAAGCTAGTTCTTTTGTTTTAGGGATTGGTATNGGGTCACTTAGTTGAAAGGTCTCAACAAATGACTCAGCATCTTTTCGCATTAATTGGAGGGGTATGGTTACTTTTCTTGAAAAATAAAAACTAATAAGCAACAGACTAAGCCCTATAATAACCCCAAGGTAAGCGACCTGTTTTTGTAAGTCCTTTATAATCATTTCTAAACTGTTTAGAGACACAGAAACCCTTACCGTCCAATTGTTTTTATCTAGTGATAGTGGAATAGCTAGATACATCATTTCTTGATTAAGGGTAGTACTGAACCTCTGGGAGGATCCTACTCCATTTAATTTAGATTGGATTATTTCAGGTCTATTTGAATGATTATCCATAAGGGAAGATTGTTCATCAGAATCTGCAATTACCACGCCGCTTTCATCTACAATCGTTATCCTCATATTAGTTTCTATACCAGCGCTTTTTACAAGGTCCTGAAAAGATTGTCTTTCACCCTTATGAAGTGTAATAAGCTTTGAAGTTAGANTAGCTCGNTCGTANAGATCTTCTTTCACATGTTTATAATAGAAGTCCCTAGTAATTTGATTAATAAAGAAAACNAGTACAATNAGTGCGATAATAATAATCGGCACATAGGAATAAAATAGTTGTATAAAAAGTGGTCTACGTTTCATTGGGTTGGAATCTATATCCAACACCCCTGATAGTATTAATTAATTTTCCTTTTTCACCCATTTTTTTTCTTAATCCAACAATCTGAAAATCAACAGACCTATCAGTAACAGGATAGTTGTCACCGCGAATTTTATCAATTATTTGATATCTAGTAAAAACCCACCCGGGATGTGATGCTAGCAAATGTAATATTTGAAATTCAGTAAATGTGAGGTCTCCAATCTTTTTACCATCTATGTGAACTTCACGTTTTCTAGAGGATATAACAATTCCAGAACTGGAGATTTTTTCATTTTCAATTTTGTCATTTTTGCCTCTCCTTAATACAGACTGAATCCTAGCTTCAAGAACAGGAAAGCTAAAGGGTTTGGTAACATAATCATCAGCACCAGTTTCGAGCCCCTTGACAATGTCTTCCTCTTGACCAAGTGCTGTGACCATAATAATTGATACGTCAGAGGTATCTTTATCATTTTTGAGAATTCTACAAACATCGATACCGTGAATTCCAGGAAGCATAAGATCAAGAAGTATAAGATCGGGAAGATGCTTTCTGGTAACCTCAATTCCCATTTCTCCATTGTTTGAAACAATGATATTGTAACCTGATTGGGTAAGATTATATTCAATCAATTCTGATATATCAGGTTCATCCTCAATTATTAGAATGGTAAATGC
>FUFK010554439.1_pt1 | contig 12795 bp, 6 predicted proteins | sample 1021851 | NCBI WGS metagenome assembly FUFK01 (sample SAMEA51879418, study PRJEB19060) | metagenome | reverse complement strand
TAATACAAAAAGGATTACTCATGGCAACCGAAGACAGTTGGTTAAATACTAGTTACTCTGATGCTCAGTCCAGAAACATTAATGCGACAAGAGATGCCCAAGTCTTCAGAGATTTGGACTTATTCTTTGGTAAAAAGAATACTTCAAAAGATATCTCAAAGGTGCAAGGTATTCAGTCAGTCAAACGTGCAGTAAGAAATCTTATTCTCACTAACATCTATGAGAAACCNTTTCATCCAGAGATAGGNTCTGGTATTNGAGAACTTCTATTCGAACCACTGAGTCCTATCACTGCGTTTGTATTATCACAAAGAGTAGAAGATGTAATAGAAAACTTCGAACCAAGAGCAAGACTAGTAGGTGTGCGGGCCTTACCAGACCTAGACCGCAATTCGTATGAAATAAGTATTGAGTTTTATGTCCAGAATGCTCCTACAGAATTAGTTGATACCACAGTTCTATTAGAGAGATTACGATAATGGCAACAACACCAAAAAGACTTGACGTAACAGAGTTGGACTTTGATGAAATCAAAGACAATCTAAAAGTATTCCTCAAGGGACAAACAGAATTTACTGACTATGACTTTGAGGGTTCGGGTATGAATATTCTTCTCGACACTCTAGCATACAATACTCACTATCTTGCGTTCAATGCGAACATGCTCGCAAACGAAATGTTCCTAGACAGTTCTGCTTTACGTTCGTCTGTTATATCACATGCGAAGACATTGGGATATGTTCCACAATCTGCGAGAGCTGCATCTGCAACTGTGGAAGTTGCCTTGATTACAACTAACGCATCTGCAACAATGGCAGCTGGAACTGTTTTTAATACAACAATTGACGGCACTGCATTTACCTTTATCAACCCAACAGAAATTACGGCAACTAACATTGGTAACGCAGTTGTGTTTTCTAATGTTGTTATCTACGAGGGAACTTTTATAACTTCTAGGTTCACGGTGGATACTCAGGATGTTGAACAAAGATTTTTAATCAATGAAGATAGAGTTGATACTCGAACACTCACAGTAAAAGTACAAAACTCTACNTCTGATACAACGACCACCACTTACACACTTGCCGATGATATTGCTGCTGTTACATCAACTAGTAATGTTTACTTTCTCCAAGAAGCTGAGGATGGTAAATTTGAAGTGTACTTTGGTGATGGCGTTCTTGGTAAGGGGTTGTCCGATAATAATATTGTGTTCTTACAGTATGTTGTATCGAATAAAACAGAGGGTAATGGTGCGACCACGTTTACTTCCTCCGGCGCAATTGATAGCGTTGCAGATGTAAATGTTACAACCATTCAATCTTCAATTGGTGGTTCTGAAGCAGAGAGTATCGAGTCTATAAAACTAAATGCACCACTAGATTATTCATCTCAGGGTAGAGCTGTAACCTCAGAGGATTACAAAACACTTGTTCGACAACTGTTTGCAAACACACAAGCAGTTGCAGTATTTGGTGGAGAGAGTGGTTCTTTTGATACAAGTCTGGGTGTAGTTTCAACACCAGAGTATGGTAAAGTTTTTATTAGCATCAAATCTACTACAGGTGAAAACTTAACTGAGACTCAAAAAGAACAGTTGAAGACAGACCTTCAACCTTTCACAATTGCGTCTATTACTCCTGTCATTGTTGACCCAGAAACTATGTTCTTGATTTTAACATCAANCGTAAATTTTGACTCNAATGCTACAACNAAAGGTAGTGCAACAATAGAATCAAATGTTCGCACCACCATTACAAATTACAATACAGATAATCTAAACACATTCAACGGTTTGTTTAGACACTCCAAACTTGTTGGTTTAATCGACAGCACTGATCCGTCGATTACCAGTAATACTTTGAGTGTATCTCTCGCAAAGTTTTTTACACCAGACATTACTCAAGCTAAATCTTATAATCTTTATTATAACAATAGACTTTTAAATCCTCACACTGAACACAACAAAGAATCTGGTGGTATCGTTGCGTCCACAGGTTTTGGTATCAGCGGTCAAACAGGATTCGAGTTTTTCTTTGATGATGATGGTGCAGGCAATCTGAGGATATATAGATTGGTTGGAGGCGTGCGAACTTACTTTAATTCCACAGCAGGAACAGTTGATTATGTAAATGGAACTATATCAGTCAACTCTGTATTCATAAACTCTGTGTCTAATGTTGATGGTGCGACTGCTACTCAAATTCGTGTTACTGCAACTCCAAACTCGCTTGATGTTATTCCAAAAAGAAATCAACTATTAGAAATTGATTTAGTAAACACTACGGTAACTGCTTCTGTAGATAATGCTGTTGTCGGTAATGACTCTGGTCAGGTGAGTCAAACGACAACATCCTCAGTATCGTCAACATCAGGTTATTAATAATGGCACCCTTTGATGGCAGATATTCACCAGACCTAATCAACAAGGTCAGTACGCAGATTGATGGTCAGCTCCCTGACTTTGTGGCAGATGACCACCCTGTATTTTCGACCTTTCTCCAAAGTTATTACAAGTACCTTGAGTCTGGTGAACTTGTCGTATCTGCGACAATCGACAATGTGCTTCTTGAACTGGAAACGGCAACTCGACTTCTTGATGAAGAAGACAATAGGATTGTTCTTGAGAAGGGAACGGGGACAACTGGTAAGTTTGTAGTAGGTGAAACGATTACAGGTGCCACCTCTGGAGCAACGGCTGAGGTTCTTGTTGATGATTTAGGTAATGCTACAAAACCTAGATTATTCATTACATCTCAACAACAGTTTATCACAGGTGAGACAATCACTGGTGGGACATCTGCTGCGACAGGCACAGTCACTAGTTATCGCGCAAGTCCTGTGCAGAATATTCAACAACTTCTTGCATATGCAGATGTTGATAATACTATCTACGACTTCCTTGAGGAGTTTCGTAAATCATTCATGAATGCCATTCCCACTGATCTTGCTAGTGGATTAGATAAAAGAAATCTTACTAAAAATATTCGTGAACTTTATCGCAGAAAAGGAACGCAAGAGGGTCTAAAACTTTTCATTCGTATTCTTCTAGATGAAGAATCAGAAATATTTTATCCCAACACCAGAATGATTCGTGCGTCTGGTGGTGATTGGGACAAACCCACAATAATTCGTGTAAGTCCAATCGGTAGTCCTGTTCACGAAGAGTTATCAGGTCAAACAATTACAGGACAAACTAGTGGCGCAACTGCAAGAGTTGAGTCTGCTGCTACATTTATAGACCCATCAGATTCATCCACTGTTGTCGAGTTCACCGTTACAGGAATTGTAGGAACATTTACAAAAGATGAAGTGATACAGGGTGTATCTAGTGTCGAGGATGTTCTTTACACATATAACATAAGACAGATTGTAATAAGTTCAACTGTCACGAACGATGGTATTTTGTATTCTGCTCAAGATACAATTGATGTTGATGCTTCAACTGATATTGGTAGTGGTAACGTAGAAGCAGTTGTGGGTAACATTAGTCGAGGTTCGGTAAGTGATGTAGTAGTCGATGACGGCGGAACAAATTACGAGATAGGGGATGTTCTTACATTTACCGACAACTCAAATGAAGCAGGACTTGTTACTAGTGCAACTGGTAGAGTACAGATTGTTCATGGTTCCATTATCATGGAGGACGGAGACACCTTACTCCAAGAAAATAATACGAACACAGAGATAGAGTTTTTCAGATTAGTTCAAGAGGATGGTGATGACCTTTTCTTTGAGTCAGGAAACGCCGCGTCATACACAGATGGCATAAACACAGAGGCAGTTCTTGGAGATAGAGTATCATGTGAGGTGGCAGTTCAAGAGATACGGATTGATATCACAAAACGTGATAGTGACGGATTTGTTTTGGAGTCTGGTTCTGGTGATATAACAAAGGTATTTGTACAAGACGGTGGTAGAGGATACTCTTTACTTCCCACTGTCACTGTCACGTCTAAGTTTGGAACAGGAACAAAACTTCTGGCCACCACCAATGATATTGGTAGAGTAGAAGACGTAGATATATCAATAAATGGATTCGACTATACAGAGTCACCGTTGGGTGAGTTTCGTGCGAACTTTGTTGTTAAGGACATAACTGGTTCATTCACAGTTGGTGCTGCGCTCACAAGTCATGAAGGAACAGTTCGGTCATTTGATAGTGGGACTCAAGTTCTTGAGGTTTCCATTGAAGATAAAGTTCGTATCGACAGTGAAGGTAATACGGCTGAGGGAATAAGACTAGAGGAGTCTTTAGTCAATCCTGAGTTTGTTGGTTCCAGTGTCATACTGGACAATGATATCGTTTACGGAGAAAATTTAATATTCGAGGATGGTGATAATGCTGTGCTCGATGCGTTTGATGCGATCACTGACTTTATTCTTTTGGAGGACGATCAAGGTGAACTCATCATGGAGTTCGCAGAAGTTCGTAAGTCTCAAATCCTTTTGGAGTCGGGTGATGGAACATCTGGTGGTCTAGGTCCATCTGGGAGTATACTAACTGAAGATGACGATTATGTGATTAATGAGGATGAAGAAACAGAGTTACCATTTTCATATGGCACACGACATGTGAAGTTCGTTCAAGAAAGTTCTGACCCTAGTATTAAGTTTGGTGTTGGTGATAATATCATTGTTGATGATATTGTGTCGGGTGAAAGTTTGGTAACAAATGAGGATAAACTTGTTCTGCTAAATGGAACAGACTCTTCTGGAACAGATGATGGTGGTGAGAATGTAATCGTTCTAGATGGCACAGATGCGAGTGGTACAGACGCGGGTGATCGTTTACAACAAGACTTAGAGGACTTTGATGAGATTGTTCTTGATGGTACTGACTCAAGTAGTCTTCACCAAAACGATAATCTAATTTTAGAAGAGACTATAGATTTCTCAAATACAACCATCTCAACCTCTGCTGGTAGTGCGACCATTGTAAATGCAGACATTGCAAAAGGCACTTTAGACTTGGGTCTGACGGCAGAGAGGTTTGGTAGATATCCCGGCATTGAAAGCATCATTGGTGAAGACCTGATTCGCATTCAAGACTCTTATTATTACCAACAGTTTTCATATGAAGTTCAGACGGCCTCTGGTTCTTCGTCTTATCTCAATCCACTAAAGAAAGCAGTACACCCCTCTGGATTTGAAGTCTTTAGTAAGGTTAAGACATCTACTGCTGTGTATGCTGGTATCGCAACACCAACAGGTGCATCTCTTGGTGATGAGTATGTTGCTGATACTAATACGTTTAGTCCAATACTCGCATCCACGTTTGAGACACTATTTGATGAGGTCAATCAAACAAGACACAAGGCATTTGGTCTTGCACCAGAACACATTGAGTTAGAGACTGAAACTGGTGTGGGTGTTATCAGAACTGAAACTGAGTTGGACGGCATAAAACTTAGTTTGGAAGATGGCACCCTTACAGGTGAGTATGATAAAAGAGTTATCAGAACAATCACAGCAATAGTTCAGTCAAATCCAGATCGTGTCGGTGACAGTGCAAATGGATTGACTTTCATTAGTAATGTCACACAAGAGAGCACCTTGGGTGATACTCTTGCGATGGAGTTGGGTGCAACTTTGGGTGTTCAAGGAACTGCTGCTGATATACTTCTTGATAACACAGCTGATATCGGAACTGCTGATGTTGGTGACAGAATACTTCTAGAAACCTCTGAAGATGTTAATGATGGCGAAGGCATATCATTTAGGGATTATGTTATCTTGAGAAATGATACCGTGGTTCAAGAGGATGGTGACAACCTACTACTGGAAACTGGATTTAATCTAAAGATTGAGGACGAGGAGGCTGGTCCTCCTGTCGTAAGTGAACTGTCTGTTGCCGATGGACTTAACATTGCTGACGATGATTCTGTGGTAAACATCTTGGATGAACAGAGTGACACTGGTTCAATCATGCAAGAGGATGGAACCACAGTTGCAACAACTCACGGAGATGAGTTCTTGTTAGAAGACGCAACTGCTTTGTTACGCGGCGGGAAACTATCTGTAGAAACTCAGACAATCGCACTTGAGGATGAGACATCCCTAGGCACCATGCCCACAGAAAACTTTGGTGGAGACACACGGGTTCCAAGGTTTGCTAGGTCTGCTGAGGTATATGTAAGTCAAATAGGTAGACTCGTATATGAGGATGCTCTAGATGGTGGAAATGTTGAAATAATATATGAAGCAAATACAGTTGATTTAAGTGGTGTAAATATTAGTGGTGAGAACATTCAATTAGAAAACGGAACACAACAATCTTTCCTTGATGGAATCTATGGTGGTGGACTCTTCCAAGGATTTGATGGAACCGTTGAGGGATTTGATACCACAGAACACACATTTGATATGACAACACCACAATAATTTGTTATAAATAATAGTAATAAAGGAATGACAAATGGCAAAACAATCAATTGGTTTAGGTTCCACTGCTGATGACGGCACCGGCGATACAATTCGTGCGGGTGGTGATAAGATCAATGACAACTTTGATGAAATTTATACATTACTAGGAACTGGGACAGCATTAACATCTGGACTTAGTGCGACATCCTCTGTGGTCACTCTTGCTGGTCCTACTGTCACAGGCGTTGCGTCATTTGCTGCTGGTTCTGCCGGCGCACCTTCAATTACAAAAACGGGTGATACAAATACAGGTATCTTCTTTAGTGCTGCCGATGAGGTTGCGATTAGCACGGGCGGAACGCAAAGATTTAAAGTCACTGATAGTGGTATCGAAATTGCAGACGGTGGTAACATTGGCTCCGCATCAGACACAGATGCCATGTCAATATCCTCTGGAGGTGTTGTGGCATTTAGTGCCAGTGTACAAGTGAAGAACGGTGCAACCTCTGCCGGTTTCATAGAATTCTTTGAAGATAGTGATAACGGAACAAACAAAGCAACTTTGATTGGCCCTGCGTCAACAGCAGATGTAACTCTTACTTTACCAGCGGTAACCGACACTGTTGCGGTGGTAGGAGACGTTATAGCATTAGGAATCGCTTTAGGGTAATGATATAAATACTCTCAATATGGAGAAAAATAAATGGCTAATACTTTTAAAGTCTTTACAATCGCAGATGTTGCTATAGACAGCGGTACTTTTAGTACGATATATACCGTTGCTGGTTCAACGACAGGAATTGTTCTTGGTCTAAACATCTGTAACAAAGATGCCACTGATAGAGACGTTACAGTTAAAATTACAAGTAACACTGGTAGTAGAACAGGCAGTAATGATACCGCAAACGAAAATGTTACACTACTCAATGAAGTTGCCGTTCCAGCAGACTCAACACTTGAAGTCTTTGGTGGACAGAAACTTGTCTTGGAAGCAACTGATGTTATGACAATAGGTGCGTCTGCCGGTAGTGTGTTGGATGCAACATTGAGTGTGTTGGAGATAACCTAATGCCTTACTTTGGTACAGTGCCACCCACTGCTAGTTTTATAAAGCAAGAGAAAGACCCTCTTTCAAGAAGGCCGGGTACAGACACAATCTGGGTTCCNGCTGGAGCAATGCGACCAACTGTATCAAATGGTTGTGCAAACATAACAGATGTAGAAACAACTGGCGGCCGTCCAGATATGCAAGTTCTGGACTTTGATGCAAGTTCTGATGAATTTGCACAGTTCTCCATTGCTTTCCCTAAGAGTTGGAATGAGGGAACGGTTACATATCAAGTGTATTGGACCACCACTGCTACTGATACTGATGGTGTTGCATGGCAATTATCAGGTCAGGCAGTTTCAGACAACGACACAATTGATGTTGATTACGGAGGCACAGTGGTGGTAACTGACGATGCTCTAGGTGCCGCAGAGGACTTATGTGTAACGGCAGAGAGTAGTGCGCTTACTATTGGTGGAAGTCCAGCAGTTGGTGACATCTGTTACTTTAAGATTGGTAGAGATGTCTCAGATGCTAATGATGATATGGCAGAGGATGCAAGACTTATTGGTATAAAGATATTCTTTACTACTGATGCAGCGAATGACGCATAAATAAAGATAGGTTAAAGGAATAAAAAATGACCGCAATCATAACAGAAAAATTCAGACTACACAATGCTACTCAGTTTTTCGAGTCATTCTCTGAGGCAGCAGCAAACAAATACTATATGCTCATTGGTAAAGCAACTCCATTCACTGCAGCAACCAGTGGTGGCACAGACTCCTCTCCACCAACTCCTGTTGATGATGTGTCCAGTGAGTTTTACATTTGGGATCAAACAATCGCAGGGAAGAATATAGCATCGACCGATATCTCGCATGTTCTTCCTCGTAGGGATTGGGCTAACTCTACAACGTATGATATGTACGACGACACGATTAGTTCGTCAAACACAACAACGTCTGGGGCAACAAACCTTTATGACTCAACCTTCTTCTTCAGAACTTCAGACAATAGAGTGTACAAGGTTCTAGACAATAACGGAGGAACTGCTTACTCTGGTTCAGAACCAACCTCCGAGTCCACATCTCCCTTTGCGTCTGGTGGTTACATTCTCAAGTACATGTATTCAATTACTGCGTCTGAACAGACAAAGTTCTTGACAACTGATTTTATGCCTGTCTCCACAGACAGCACTGTAAGTGCAGCAGCAACAGATGGTAAGATTGAATCACTGGTTGTCACTGGTGGGTCTGGATATACCAACGGGACATACTATGCCGCAGTCTACGGCGATGGTGCGAATGCAGGAACATCTTCTGGTGCAGTCATAAGAATCACCGTTGCATCAAACACGATACAATCCTTTGGTCTTACTGCTGGAACTGACACAACAATCAACTCAGGTGGTTCTGGATACACATTTGGAACAGTTAATCTTGGAACTGGATTTACATTCTCTGATGCATCACTGTCGTCTGCCTCTGCAATGGGTGGCTCTGGTGGTTCTATTCGTGTGGTCATTAGTCCAAAAGAAGGACATGGTGATGATGCAGTTGAAGAACTCGGTGGTCACTATGTCATGATGAATACATTGTTCATTGGTGCAGAACGTGATGACCTTCTCACAGGAAACGATTTCCGTAACATTGCAATCGCAGTTGATCCAACAGACTTTGGAACATCAACAGTTGCAACAGATAGCACCATTCGTCAGACGTATGCTCTAAAACTTGCAAGCAGTGGACTTAGTGGAACATTTACAGCAGACGAAAAGATTACACAGGCATCGACAGGTGCGGTNNGTAAAGTCGTTGAGTGGGATTCNAGTTTGAGTATTCTNTATTACCAACAGGAACGTTATGGTGACTTTGGNACTGTNTCNTCNTCTGGTGCTTACATAGCATTCAGTGGTGCAAACGCTGTTACGGGTGCAGACTCCTCTGCGACAGGAACACCTGACGCAGATGCAGATAGTGCGGTCACTCTTGCAAATGGACAGTCAATCACATTTGCAAACGGTTACGCAAATCCAGAACTGGAACCAGATAGTGGTAACATCATATATAATGAGAACAGGTCACCCATCTCTCGCGCAACGGATCAAACAGAAGACATCAAAATTATAGTGGAATTCTAATATGGCACAAAAAACTAATCTCAACTCTGCTCCTTACTACGATGATTTTGATAAGGACAAGAATTTTGTTCGCACATTGTTTCGACCCGGCTTTGCAATTCAGGCAAGAGAACTCACCCAACTCCAAAGTCAGTTGCAGTATCAGATTGAGACTCACGGTAGTCACATATTTAAAGAGGGTGCATTGGTTGTGCCAGGTGTTAATGGCATTAAAAGTTATGAATCACTAAAACTTGCAACACAATTTGGTTCTGAGAGTGTAGACCCATCAAAATATTACAATGCCACAACACCAGTTATAATCACAGGTGCAACTACAGGTGTTAAAGCAGAGGTTATTGGTTTTCAGGCCGGGACTACAACAGAACAACCTCTCTTGTTCTTAAACTATACAAGGGCTGGAACGGATAATTCAACCACTAAATTTTCTGATACTGAAAATATTAGTGCTAACGTTGCAATTCAACACGATACGGTTTCTTATGATGCTGATGTTGCTTCAGCAACTACTTTTACTGCAACTTCTACTGATGCAACAAGTGCAACAGGATCAGCAGCAGTAAAGGGTTCTGCATACTTTACCAAAGCAGGTATTTACTATGTCCGTGGATTCTTTGTTGCGGTCACTGAACAAGTATTAACACTTGACCCATACAATAGAGATTTTAATGGATTTGTTGGTTTTGATATTACAGAGACACTTGTTACACCCGAAACCGATACAACACTTTTAGACAATGCACAGGGTTCTTCAAACTTTGCTGCAAAGGGTGCTCATCGTCTTCAGTTAACTCTTACTCTTGCGAAGAAAACAACTGCGACTAATGCAGATTTTGTTCAAGTTGCACAGATTAAAAATGGTGTAGTTGTTGCACAAGGCAGGGAAACTGAATATTCTGTACTTTCGGAAGAATTTGCAAGACGGACATTTGATGAGTCTGGTAATTATACTGTTCGTCCTTTCCAGTTTAATGTTGAAGAGTGCGTCACTGTAAATGAGAACACTGGTAGATTTGCCGTTGGTGCAACCACAGATGATGGTAATATTGCAAGTTCAGATTTACTTGCAATCAAGATTTCTCCTGCCAAAGCATATGTTAATGGTTTTGAAATTGAGAAGAATGTTCCCACCATCAAGGATATTAACAAGGCTCGTGACTTTGAAACTAAGAATGCTGACATCACAGTTTTTGATACAGGCAACTTTACACTAATAACAAACATCTATGGTACTCCAGATATTTCTGAGGTTGCAAGCGAAACAACTCCATTCAAGGAAGTGCAGTTTTATGATACTCCAACATCATCTAGAGGAACCGCAAACGGAACCCTGATTGGTGTTGGACGGGCAAGGTCCATGCAGTTTAGTGCGGGTGTTGGTGGATCATCCTCATCAAACAATACTTCAGTGTATAGATTGTATCTATTTGACCTTAGGCCATTCACCATTTTAACTTTGAGTGACACACCAAGTCCCACACTAACTGCGAATCATGCTGACGGCGTTCAAGTGACGGGTGTTACTAGTGGTGCCACTGGATTTGTGTTCGGTGAAGGAACGAGTGGAACGAATGTTAATCTCACAAACGTGGTTGGCACATTTGTTGCTGGAGAAAAGATTACAGCATCTGACTCTGCTGAATCAGACGACATTGTGGAAAACTCTGGTAATACAGACCTCACGATTAGCACGGTGGTTACCAAGTCCTTTGCCGACTTCCGACAAGTCTTTATGGACGACCCAACGAATGCTGATGAAGATTTTACTGCTGACCTAGTTACAGAGGCAGAGACACAAGTTGACTTTGTTCTGCTTGAAGATAGTGCTAGTCGAAGTGAGGGTTCGATTGTTTTGGAAGAAGACAACTCAACAGTTGTATCTCTTGAAAGGGTAGATCAGGCAAAACTTAAAGACGCAGAAAAAAATATTGCGTTGTTTAAACCATCAAAGAATGTTGTGAAAACTCACTTGACAACAGCCAACGATGGCGCAAGCGATACACAATTCACCATTCGCAAACAATTTGTTGGAACCACAGACTCATCTGGCGCAGTATCTTTCACCGCTGCTACGGGCGAGACATTTGTTGGATTTAGTGAATCAGACTATACTCTATCAGTTCTTGATATTGGCAGTGGCGGCACTCATGCAGATGGTGATATTGTAAGTGTTAGTGGTAATATTTCTGGAACGGGAACAAATCAAATAACGATTACTGATTCTGCTTTTAATGGTTCGAAAGTAAAACTCCTTGCCACACTATTAAAGACCTCTGTTATACAAAAGAATAAAACTGTCCAGTTGATGAAACAGTTGAAGGTCGTTGCTGGTGATACAGACGCATATGGAACAAGACCAACTGATAGAGACATTTCACTAGGTAGAGCAGATGTATTTAAACTTGTTGCGGTGTTTGACTCAGAAGATAGTTCGACAGATGCCTCTGCACCAACTCTAACTCTAGGAGCAATCACTGGAACATTTACCAGAGGTGAAAAGATTACGGGTTCTGCTAGTGGTGCAACAGGAAGAATTATTGATATTACATCTCCTATGAGTTATGTCTTGACAAGTGTTGGTGACTTTACTACCTCAGACACGATCACTGGTGAGTCTTCTGGTGCAAGTGCTGATGTCTCCACTGTAACCAGTGGAAGTGTTGTTATCACTTCAGACTTCCTACTTGATACAGGTATGCGCGATAACTTTTATGATATTTCCCGTCTCGTAAGAAAACCAAGTGTTCCCTCACCACAAGGAAGGCTGCTTGTAGTTTATGATTATATGGAACATGGCACTGGTGATGTAATGACAGTTGACTCATACACTGATGTTGCAAATCAAATGGACTATGAGGACATTCCAACCTACAGTGCATCAAAAGTTGACCCAGATGATCCAGAACCCACTGGTTCATTTCCCCTTTATGAAACATATGACTTTAGACCAAGAATTGCAGATATTGCTGGTGCGAGTTCAACTCTTTCAGTGGTAGACGAAATTACAGGCAACTCCTTTGACTTTACCTCTAGAGTTTTCAGCGGAACTGGTTCTTCATATTCCAACTTTGGTAAACCAGCATCTAATATTCAGTCAGACCTTGAGTATTTCTTACCAAAGAAAGCATCTATCTTTTTAGACGATAGAGGTCAGGTGGTTATTCGCGAGGGAGCATCTTCTGAAAGACCTCGGTTACCAACTCCTGTTGATAATGCAATGAAACTTGGTGACCTTTCT
>FUFK010064274.1_pt1 | contig 12795 bp, 10 predicted proteins | sample 1021851 | NCBI WGS metagenome assembly FUFK01 (sample SAMEA51879418, study PRJEB19060) | metagenome | reverse complement strand
AAACCAGCATTTGGATCTAATTTTTTTATAAACGCTTTTGCATTGGACGGAGCAGCTACTGCATATTGCAGAGACTCAGGTCGTTTAGCATCAAATTTAAACGAGAAATCCCCTTCAAAAGAATCGTTGATAATAAATTCTCTATAAACACTTGTTTCAAGGCAATAAGAATTGTGATCATCGTTATAATTGCTGAATACATTTAAATATTGATTACCACCATTTTGCCCTGCTTCACCCGAAGATATACTACTAATGTTATCCCCGTTTGGCGCTGGACTAACTTGATAACCGTCAATGTAGGTTGTGCAATCAGGTTGGAAACGATTTACAAAAGCTTTCCAAGGGCTTATTGATGTTGCATCTATAGCATAGTCTTCAAAATCATCTTCGTACAATGTGTTTGGTGCCGGCGTTGGTTCAGGAGTTGGTGCTGGTGTAGGCTCAGGTGTTGGTGCAGGTGTGGGTGCTGGTGTGGGTGCTGGTGTGGGTGCTGGTGTGGGTGCAGGTGTGGGTGCTGGTGTTGGTATTGGATATATTCCTTCATTTGTACCAGATGAACCACCAGAGCATGCAGTAAGCANTATCAGCAAAAAAGCATTAAACAAAATTGAAATTTTACGCGTCATTGATAAATTAATTATTTATTATAAGCAACCGAATGTTAGGCTTGATTATATCAATGCTCATGTATATGTAAATCATTGACATAATGGGCCATTAGGTTTATTTTTTTAACGTCTTTCAACACTATTGGGGAACTATGAACTATCTAGAAAAATTTCTTAAAACTTTACTTATTGCATCTTTNCTCATGCCGCTAATTGCACAAGAATCAGAGGACGAAGATGAGGGCTTAGAAGTAGTTGTAACTACTGCTACTAAAACAGAAAAAGATATACTTGATACAGCTCAAGCTGTTACAGCATTATCTGGTAATCAGCTTTTAGAGCTGGGTCTTAACAACATTAAAGATCTCAATAACATGATTCCAGGTTTGTATGTGCAAAATACAGATACGAACGCTCCAATTATTACATTAAGAGGAATAAGAACAGAAAATGTCACTGAATTGGGTGATCCTGCTGTTGGTATTCATGTTGATGGCGTTTATGTTGCAAGACCTCAAGCTGCAAATGCTTTAATGTTTGATTTGGAAAGAACAGAATTAACAAGAGGGCCGCAGGGAACTCTTTACGGAAGAAATTCAGTTGTTGGAACATTGAATATAGTCACTGCGAAACCCAATTTTGATATTCAAGGTGGTTCACTTAATCTTGAAGGCGGTCAACTGAATCAAGCTGGTCTTAGAGCCCACTACAATCTACCGATCAATGAAAAGTTAGCTTTGAGGTTTGCTTATATGGAGCAATCAAAGGATTCATTTTTGGACGGTTTTTGGGATGGTTCCCAACTAGATTGGAGAAGGCTTCCATCTAACATAAGTGATCAATTTCAAGTAATAACAAGCCCAGATCAAAGAAGTTATATATCTGATTATGCTTGGTACCTTGGTTGTTCAACTCAGCCTGGCAATGGATGCGGTCAAGGAAATTTTTCAGACCCCTACAATAAAATAAAAGCTGACCCATCAGAATTTTACACTGCAATNAANGATAGTGCTTGGAGAATAAGTGCTACCTACGTTATTGATGATAATTCTGATCTAAACCTTCAATATGAAAATTATGAGGACAATGGCAAAGGTTGGACAAATGTACTTAGTTGTGAACTCATGAAAACAAGACAAGGCTTTACTGCAAAGGACAGGCCTGTAAATACTTGTACAGACATCCTTGGGTCTGAGGATCGATATCAGTCTTACGCCAATACACCTGGTTTCAATCAGATGAATATCGATTCATTTAGAGCCATCTACAAAAGACAATTGAATGCAACTACAAACTTGACCGTCAACTATGGCTATCAAGAACTTGAACAATCTAGTCAATTCGAGATAGATGGAGGTGTAAATTACCAATATGGTATGGCTTTTAATATAAATAGACTTTTAACGGAATCGAATGTACTTGATGCATACATCACAGGAGCTAATGAAGAATGGGCTTGGGTTGGCGGTGTTTTCTCAAGCACCGAAGATAACGATATGCTTGCTAATTTTACAGCTGAGCTAAATGGACATGATTTCTTCTGGCAACCCAACAGAGAATTAAATCACTATGCAGTTTATGGACAAGCAACTTATGCTTTAAGGGATGACCTATTCTTTACCCTAGGCGGAAGATTCTCATACGATGAAAAATCAGATGTTGGTGGCAGAAACATTAATTGTAATACTGGAAACGGATGTTACCCACAGATCTATGACACCGGTGGAAATCCATTTGATGCAATAAATCAATTAGCACCTGACTATTGGATACAAATGGGAAGAATGNTAGATGGNGTAGATTGTGTNGCNCCAATGATNGGATGTGGTGTNGTNGTNACTAANAATGATACCTCTCAATCTTGGGATAATTTCTCTTGGAGNCTNGGNCTTGATTGGGACATGANTGATACATCTTTNATGTATGCCTACCTTGCTAATGCTTATAANTCNGGAAGNTTAGCAGATGTNTATGTTGCNCCNAGTAACTCNATNTTATATTCAGANGGNCAAAGAGTNGATTTAAANTATGATCCAGAATATGTCACNACAGCAGANTGGGGAATTAAAGCTAAAAATGAGGAGAATACNNTAAATTACGCATTCAANGTTTTCTANACNGTTTATGATGGCAAACAATTCACAGGTAATTTGCCTGTCGATGTTGTTGAAGTTTATGGTTACGACTCAGATCCAAATTCACCGACTTTTGGCCAATTTACCTACTTCGATCAAGGTGTTACTTTATGGACCACCGAAAACTTTGGAGAACAAACTCATTGGGGTGTTGAATTTGAATATACCTGGTTACCTTATGATGGTGGTAAATTATCTGGCTTTGTAACCAGCTATCACACAGAATTCACAGAAGATTTCAATACCATGTGGAGATACGGACAAGATGCCTTATTTGGTAGAGATTATGGAGCTTCAATTGATCCAACTAATCCTAATAACTTTGTAAATTTAAAAGGCAATGAAGCACCTTATACTCCAGATCTTGCCTTAACTATCAGGTATGAGCATACATATAGACTNCAGAACGGTATGGAACTTAAACCTGGTGTTAATTATCACTGGGAATCAGACTCATATGTCACACCATGGAATATGGATAAGCATGTTGATGATGAAGGTGGGTGCGATGGGCCTGGCTATTTTTGTCAACCTCTTGAAAACTATACCGACAAAAGACCAGCTTGGGAGATGTTTGACTATTTCTTAACTCTTGATTCAAAAGATAACTGGTATCTGCAATTTGCGTCTTACAACGCTAAAAGTGAAGTTGTCCCGTGGTACATCGGAGTTGAAGCAGGTATTCCAAGAGGTGCTTACTCTGCTCCATCACAAAAAGTAATAAGATTCGGATACTACTGGTAAACAATTTTTTTGTTTAATATATAAGGGAGGCTTGCCTCCCTTTTTTATGACAACACCAGATATTTTAGACCTACATCCTAATTTACCTTTCATATTGGATTTTAATTCCTATTCAAATAAAAAAAGTTTTTCCGGCAAATTAGTAACAGTTGATTGTCCTGATGACAATTCNNTAGTGAAAGAGGTTTTGAGCACTGATGGTGGTGGCTCAGTANTGTTCATCAATGGCAATGATTCAAAAAACGTTGCTTTTCTTGGTGATAATTTAGCACTTCTTGGAAAACAGAATAATTGGTCTGGTGTCATAGTTAATGGTTGTGTAAGGGATGTTGAAATTTTACAGTCTCTAGATTTTGGTATTTATGCAAGAGGATCATGTCCCAAAAAAAGTAAAAAAGAAGGTAAAGGAAAGCTCAATAGTATTTTTAAGGTAAATAATGTGGAAATTAAGCCCAGCCAATGGGTTTATGCTGATGAGAATGGCATTGTAATTTCAGAACATGAAATAGTGCTTTAATAACACTTAAGTACCTTATCGCCTTTATCTCTTCCAATCTCTACGTTCATTAAATCTAAATCTAAAGGTCCTTTTGTAGCTAAGTACATTGGAAGATTTACCTTTGATAAATCGAGACTGCTATTATTAGAAAAACACTTAAGAGGAAGACTGTATTCAATAAAATCTTCTGATTCTTTTAAGAATTCTGATAAATCCACAACTGGTGTGCAGCCTATACCACATGAAATTAAATATTTTATATCGCCATTAGTTTCATTAAGTCTAGCTTTCATGTTTATGTAGCCATCGTCAAAAGATCTAAGATTGAGAATTTCTTTCGATAACAACAAGAAGCTATTTAAGTGGTCTGTGCCTTTAATTTTTAAATTTAATGTATCGTCTTGTTTATTCACATCAATTAAGTCAATACTCACAATATCGTTTTGTGAAGAAACTTTATTGCTTGTTATTTGCACTTGTTGAAGATTGCTTTCTTGGATATATCCGATAAATCCATCGTTAATAGTCCCTTTTAATAATTCAATTTTAGTTAACTCTTCATTTATGTTTGCAGCACCTTCATCGAGTATTGGAACTAAAATTTTGTCTGAATAATCCAGACCATATCCAAAAGAAAACAAAGGATCACTTGTAGCATCGTAATAGTTTAGGTTTGCTTGGTATGTGGTTTTTGGCCAACTAAATGGTAGCTTGCCTGTGAAATCATAATTTGACCCATCAGTCTCGACCAAAACATCTGTCATGCCTCTTGATTCTGTGCCAGGTAACCATGCAACAACAAAAGCATCAGATAAATTTATTTCTTTTGTTACCCACAATGGTCGGCCTGTAAAAAATAATGAAACTGCAGGTATTTTATTTTTTTTCAAAATTTCCAAATAAGCAATGTGTCTTGTAGATGCAAAATTTAAGTTAGATCTGTCTCCTACTCCTTCAGCATAAGGTTGTTCACCATAAGCTATAATAGCTAAATCGTAATCGCCCTTAACTTCATTTAAGAATTCTACGTAAGTAACATTCTCATTTCCCAGTTCTTCTTTTAATGCCTGTAAAAATGTTATTGATCCTGGAAAATCTGAATTTTGATTATTTGTACCTTGCCAATCTAATGTCCAACCACCAGTTTGAGTTCTGAGTGAATTTGCATCTGAGCCTACTACCAAAACTTTCTTACCTTTTTGTATAGGTAAGACGTTATTATTATTTTTCAGCAGCACCATTGATTCCCTTACGGCCTGTCTAGCAATATCTCTATTGCGTTGTAAGCCTACTTTTGAAAACGGAGAGTTTGACGGCATCTTGCCCTTAAATAACCCTAGCCTTTCTTTAACGATTAATATTCTTTTAACTGCATCATCAAGCCTCTCCATTGGTATTTCGCCATTGTTTGCCTGTCTTAGTGTATTGCGGTATAAATCTTTCCAATTTTCTGGGACCATATACATATCCACCCCAGCAATCAAAGATTCTGGACAACTACCATTTGAACAACCAGGTATTTGTCCATGTCCATTCCAATCACCAACAACAAAACCATCGAATCCCATTTGATTCTTTAAAACTTCTGTNAGCAAATACTCATTTCCATGTACTTTTGAACCGTTCCATGAATTAAAACTTGCCATAACTGTTTGAATACAAGCATCTAAAGCACTGTAATAAGGTGTTCCATGTATATATTGCAATGTTTTTTCATCAACTTTCGTATCACCTTGATCAACACCTAAATATGTTCCTCCATCACCCAGAAAGTGTTTAGCTGTTCCAATAATTTTATTTGATTTTAGAAATTCATCGCCTTTGCCCTGGAGACCGTAAATGAAAGATTCACCTAATTTAGATACAAGCTCAGGACTCTCTGAGTAACCTTCATATGTTCTACCCCATCTATAATCTTGCGGAACAGTAACAGTAGGAGCAAACGTCCAATATAAGCCTGTAGCTAAAACTTCTTCTGCAACTGCAGCACCAATAGCTTCTAAAAGCTGCTCGTTAGCTGATGCACCTAAACCAATATTATGAGGAAAGATAGTTGCACCAAGAACATTACTATGTCCGTGAACAGCATCTGTTCCCCACAAGATCGGAATATTTGAGCCAGTCTTAATTGATTCTTCATAAAAATCTTGAGCAAGGCTTTTCCATTCATCTGTGCTTGCTTGTTGATTTCCATTAGGGGAAGTATTTCCACCATTCAAAATGCCACCAATTGGATATCTTCTTAAATCTACGGGTTTAATAAAATCTAAATCAGCCATAATAGTTTGACCAACTTTTTCTTCGACTGTCATTTCTGATAAAACTTTTTCAACAAAAGCCATATCACCAACAGGGCAAGAATTTTCTCTATCCCATGCTAAATCTTGAGCAAAAATATTAAATGAAAACAGAGCAAGAAATATTAATCTCATTGTAATTATGCGTAAGTAATATAAATTGCTGCCAAAATAGTAACTATTGTGACTGAACCAACATTAAACAAAGTCGATGTTCTAAAATCTTCAGCAGTTAGTGAAAATACTTTTGCATTCTCNTTAGNAGGAGATAATAGACCNCTTACTNTAAACGCTAAAAAGAANGATATTGCCATTTGATGCATGAATGGCTCAATCAGAGATTCTGAAGTATTCGCTACATATAGTTTCATTATTACACCTGCCACCAATGCTGCAGCTGAACCCCATAAAACTGAATTTGAAGTCGAATTTTTTAAAACTATNGCTGATAAAAATACAAAGAGAATAACTGGGCTNAATAATCCCATGTATTCTTGCACATACTGAAATGCTGAATCTANGCTGCCTAAAAATATCGGTGCGACTATAATTGAAATAATCAAACCAACTAAACCTGCCCTTCTGCCTATCTTCACAAGACTTTTATCTTCCATAGACATATTTCCTTTATANAGATCCATCGTAAAAATAGTGCTCACACTATTTGTTAGAGAAGCTAAAGATGAAACAATTGCTGCTACTAGTGCAGCGAAAGTTAGTCCCAAAATTCCATTAGGTAACAGTGAAAGCATTGAAGGATATGCTCTACTTCTATCTCCTTCCAACGATGGAATAGTAGTTCCCTCCAAAGCAACGGCAATCAAGCCTGGCAGAACAACCACNACTGGCATTAGTATTTTAAGAAAGCCTGCAAACATCAAACCATTTTGAGCTTCATTGAGGCTTTTAGCTCCTAAAGCCCTTTGAGTGATATATTGATTTGTTCCCCAGTAATAAAAATGAGCAATCCACATACCGCCAATAAGAACCCATATACCAGGCAGCTTTACATAGTTTCCATAGGCTTCTGGATTTTGCTCTTTTGGAACGTAAGATAGTAATGCATCGAATTTTTCTGGAAATTCTGACTGTAATATCATGAATCCTTCCCATGCTCCAGAACCGTCTGAAATTGCATTTAACCCTACATATGAAACGTACAACCCTGCAAAAATTAATAGGCTGACTTGTATGATATCTGTGAAAGCTACAGCTTTTAAACCTCCATAGAGCGAATATGCTAGTGAAAGCAATCCAAGCAAAATCATCGAAAGTACGAGGTCCAGTCCAGTTAAATTATTTACAGCTCCTGCACCCAACCATAAAATTGTTGGGAGAATAACAAACACATACATAATTAACATCAGGACGGCTAACAACTTACTGACACGAGTATCGTATCTCTGTGATAACAGTTGCGGCATAGTGAAAACTTGTTGTTTTAAATAAACAGGTAGGAGGAATTTTCCCACTACGATTAATGCTACTGCTGCGGTCCATTCGTAAACAGCAATTGCCATTCCAAATGCATAGGCATCACCATTCATACCTATAATTTGATCGGCAGCAATATTTGCCGCAATTAATGAGGTTCCAATAGCCCACCATGGAAGTGATCTTCCAGCCAAAAAATAATCCTCAGGTGTCTTTTCTTGGCCTTGTTTTGACCTTGAAACATATGTTGCAATTGCTATTAAAGCCACTGCATAAAATCCAACTATTAGATAATCTAAACTATTCATGTAACCTCCTTATAACAGAATAATTCAAGTTCCCATACAAAGGAGTATGTTCTTTATTTATTAAATTGATTGAAATATTTTTCAAAATATTGCTATGTGCTTCTGAAGAATGTTTATTAAATTCTTCTTTAATATAATTGATTGAGTTCATTTCAGAAATAGTTCGCATTAAACTTCCAGCAAAAAATATNCCTCCCCTCGCATTAAATGTAAGAGCAAGGTCTTGTAAGATATTATTCAAAGCAACAACAAAATTATTTAAGACAAATGTTGCTAAATCATCCTCTAAATAAAGGGATACAATTTCTTCAGTAGTTAAATTCTTCCCAGATTTTTCAGCATAGATTTTTTTTATTCCTGTACCAGAAAGATAATCCTCTAGAACAATAAAATTTTTAGAATTGCTAATTTCAAATAAATTAGATAAGTNATCATTGTATGATCTTGCGTTACCAAGCTCGGTTGGATATACATAAGGTACATTACCGACATACCTTAAAACAGAAAAACCTAAGCCCGTTCCAGGCCCTATTGCCAAACAGGTTTGGCTATTATCCATATTTCCACTTTTGATCACGTTAAAATCGTTTTTTGTCATTAATGGTAGAGAGTAACCAATTGATTCCCAATCATTTAGAAGGTGGCACTCTTTTACATTTAATTCTTTTTCTAAATCAGCTGCACTAATTTCGAGCTCTCTATTTGTCATTGAGATTTTATTTTCACTCACTGGTCCGGCTGCAGATATAACAATCTCTTCATAGTTGTTTTTTGAACTAATTTCATTAAGAGCATCAAAAATATCTTTGTTTGTATCTACTTTAATTTTCTGAATGTCAGAGATCGTCATTGAGCTTGTATCACCGGCTCCTGCACGCAAGTTCGTGCCACCAAGATCTATAAGAAGTGTTTCTGTATTCAAAAGCTAATTCCCCGGATAGTACAGATTATATATAAAAATATAATTATTCCTATTGTCAAAAAATAAGCTAATCTACAAATAAATGAATAATTGGCAAAATAAAATAATTTATCAAATTTACCCTCGCTCTTTCTTGGATACATCTGGAAATGGGATTGGTGATCTAAATGGAATTACAAAACAAGTAGATTATATTTCAGACCTTGGAGTAGATATCATTTGGATATCTCCATTTTTTGAATCACCTCAAAAAGACTTTGGATATGACGTCTCGAACTACAGAAAAATAGATAAATTATTCGGTACAAATGAAGATTTTAAGAAATTGCTTGAGGTCTATCACAAAAAAAATATTAAGGTAATTACTGACTTGGTATTAAGCCATACTTCTGATGAACATGAGTGGTTTATAAATAGTAAAAAACAAGATACAAATAAATACTCTGACTGGTATGTTTGGGCTNACGGGGAACCAAACACTCCACCCAATAATTGGTTATCTGTTTTTGGCGGAAGCTCATGGCAGTGGCATGATGAAAGAAGCCAATTTTATCTTCATAACTTTCTTATTTCTCAGCCTGATTTAAATTTTCATAATGAAGAAGTACAACAGCAGATGCTTGATGAAATTGAATATTGGCTAAAATTAGGTGTTGATGGCTTTAGGTTTGATGTTATAAATTTTCTTTATCATGATAGCGGTCTCAGAGACAACCCTNCAAAAGATCCAAAGCTTGTAAGACCACTAGGATTTAACAAAGATAATCCTTACGGCCTACAGATCCATAAATACGATAATACTCAACCTGAAACTTTAGAATACTTAAGCAGAGTACGGAAAGTATTAGATAAATATGATGCAATCTCTGTTGGAGAAATTGTTTCTGAAAATCCTCTAGATGTAATTGGCGAATATGCAAACGATCAAAGGCTTCATATGGCGTATTGTTTTGAATTCTTATCTGAAGATTTCAACTTTTCAGATACAAATAAAATTGTAGATCAATTTTTTCATAACAATCCAAATTCGTGGCCATGTTGGTCATTTAGCAACCATGATTCGATGAGAATAGCCTCAAGGGTCAACAAGCCTAGCAAAGAGATTATGAAGAAACTCATGGAGTTAAAAGGAAATATATGTATTTACCAAGGTGAGGAATTAGGATTAGAGGAAACCGAAGTTAAATTTAAGGATTTGCAAGATCCTTTTGGCAAGGCTTTTTGGCCTGAGTTTAAAGGCAGAGATGGCTGTAGAACTCCAATGCCATGGAATCCAAAAAAAATTAACCTTGGTTTTAGTGAGAATAAAACTTGGTTACCTGTAAATCTTGATTATGCTTCCAAATCTGTAGAAAAACAGAAACAAAATCCAGACTCGATGTTGAATTATACAAAGGAACTTATAAAACAAAGAAAGAAAGGTTTCGCTACTTAGTAAATTACAGAATGGAAGTTGGGCCAGACATTCTTGAGTAAAATTTCTAAGCAGCGATGAAAACCTAGTTAGATTCTATGCTCAAAATCAAAGAAAATGAACTTTTTTGTGTAAATAAAGCTATTTTGTCAATTAAATTAAAAAGAACTGGCATAAATTCAACATTTTTTATGTCTTATAAGCTTAAATGAAGAAAAGAAATTTAAAGCAATTTTTATATATAATTCCTTAATGGCTATTTGGTTTACAGATTATTCCAACCTTGATCTAAATCAAGGTTACGTTGGCCTTGATAAACATCTTCAGATTGAATTCCTTGAAATAGGTGAAGATTATTTATTGGCAAAAATGCCCGTGAATGAAAATACAAAACAACCTATGGGTCTTTTGCATGGTGGAGCTTCATGTGTCTTAGCTGAATCCGTTGCAAGTTTTGCTGCCTTCCTGTGCATTGATCCTAAATTAAAAACTGTGGTTGGTTTAAATTTGTATGCAAGTCACTTAAAGTCTGCAAAATCAGGTTATGTTTTTGGCAAAGCCAAACCTAAGCATATCGGGAAAAGTACATCTGTTTGGGAAATAGAAATTACGAACGAAAAAGATGAGTTAATCACTCTGGTAGAATTCACTGCTATGCACAAGGACATAAAGAAATGAAATTTTTTAAATTATTCCTTCTGCTTTTCCTAGCACTACAAATTAATTCTGAACAACCTAAAAACATTCTTTTTGTGGGGAATAGTTATCTTTACTACAACAATAGTGTTCATAATTATGTGGAACCAATGCTAAAAGAACATTATGGGTCTGAAGTTGAAACTAAGCTGTCTGCAATTGGTGGTTCAAAACTACATCATCACAATATTGACCATTTACTTAATCCNAAAAATTTGAATTTAGACCAGCAAATTGACTTNCTGATAATGCAAGGTGGAAGCACTGAAGTTATTTCAGTAAAAGATCAAAAAAACTTTATACAAACTGCTAAGGAATATGCCACAAAAGCACAAAACCTTGGTGTAAAAACTGCTCTTTACATGACACACGCTTACACGAAAGCTGACAGCCGATTTGAAGCAAATCTAATCAAAAAAATATCAAAAACATATTTTGCAGCTGGAAAAGAAAGCAACTCATTTATCATTCCAGTAGGTTTAGCTTTTGAACTTGCGTATAAAGAAAAACCAGAAATAAAACTTCATCATGTAGACGGAACTCACCCAAGCCAACTTGGCACATATTTGGGCGCAGCTACGGTGTTNGCCNCTGTCACTGGTAAATCTCCTGAGGGNCTAGAATTTAACTATTACGGTGCTATAGACGATGAANATAGAATTTTTCTCCAAAAAATTGCGTGGAAAGCCTATAGAATGTGGCAAAGAAGAGTTATGCTTAATAAATAAATGACAGAATTAGTAAACATAATAAGAGAGACAGCTGAAAAGCCAACCGAGCAATTAGCATCGATAATAATTGAAAGAACCAGGGAATTAGGAAGCTTAAGTTTGGCTGTAATTTATACCATAGGTCATATTTTTATCGCTATTTTATGTGCATCTCTAATATTCAATGCGCCCTTTAATCTTGCAGCTATTGATGCATTCATTGAACCAATAATTAATGGTTTTTGGTTTTATCTTTTACATAAGTTTTTTAAAAATCAGTTTTCAGATATTTTACTTACCTTAATTTATACTGTCGGACATATTATGGTTGCCACTCTCTGCGCAGCGGTGATTTTNAATGCACCNCTAAACTTAGCAGCTGTAGATGCTTTTATTGAACCAATAATCAATGCTTTTTGGTTCTATTTGCTTCATAAAATTTGGAAAAAAACTAACTCTTAGATTTTTTCTTCCAAAGAAAATACCATTGAACCAAAATAGTAATTCCTATGATTGTTGTGAATATTAGGTAGTACTGGATGTTTACTGGATCAAGGACTGAAAGTCCCATCGGATTATTTATAGGTAATCTTTTGTTGACCTCAGCAATACCAGGTATCAAATGAAATAAAACACTACCGGTGTAAGACATTGCTTGAATATACTTTGAGAATCCAAAAATATTATATTTTTCAGAGGTTAAACCCAGAATAATTGCAACTATAGTAAGTACTGCTAAAAGGTGTGCAAGATTAAACCCTCCATTTTTGAAGAGCATCAAGGCAGTTCCAGCAGTTATTAAGGTAGCGATAATATAGAATTTACCCAGATTGTTCGTACTTTTAATATAACCTTGGATAGCTATAATTATTAAAGCAACCAATATCGCTAAAGTGCCTAAAACAGTGTGTATCCAGCCTATTAATGATATTTCCATATTCCCCCAAAAAACGTTGGTGGAGCCAAGGGGGATCGAACCCCTGACCTCAACACTGCCAGTGTTGCGCTCTCCCAGCTGAGCTATG
>FUFK010536676.1_pt1 | contig 12796 bp, 17 predicted proteins | sample 1021851 | NCBI WGS metagenome assembly FUFK01 (sample SAMEA51879418, study PRJEB19060) | metagenome | reverse complement strand
CTCACCGGTGACGCCGCAGCAGGTCGCCCACGGGCGTCAGCCGGTAGCGGTAAGGCTTCCCCTGCACGCCGCCGCCGACCTTCTCAACAGCGCCCGCCTGTACCAGCGTATTGTACCGGGCGTGCACCTGTGACGCCGACTTGCCGCCCTCGTGCTGCACGACCTGCATCGCGCTGGCCTCGCCACCAAGCTCGGCCAGGATGTCGATGCGGTCGCCCTGCGTCTCGGTGAGGTACCGCACGACGCACCCGTGCAGCGCCGCATACCGCCGCAGCACGCTCAACGGTGGCGGAAACTCACTCGCCATCGTCGGCCGCCGGCTGCTCAAGCTGGTCGAGTCCGCAGAGCACCAGCATCATCAGTAGCTGTTGCATCGTCGCTTGAAAGTGGTGCTGACGCTCGACCTGGACGCGCAGGCCCTCAAGCCGAGCCAGCAGAGTCTCGTCCGCTCGCAGTGTCAGGTTTCGCATGCTGTCCTCCGTTGCTGGCCTGGTGATATAGGAAGCGGCCCGAGCCGTCAAGCTGCAGCCCTGCACTTGACTGGCTGGCAGTGATGCGGTACGACCTCGGCACACCAAGGAGCAAGCAACATGCAGGCACAGCCATTCACCCGAAACGCGCTTGCGTCGATTTACTTCGGCGGCGGCGTCATGCTGACGACCCTCGTGCACGACATGGGCGCCCCGCTGCTCGCCATTGCGGCGGTCGGCTTCGTCTTCGCCTTCGTCCCGATGGTGCGCCAGTGAGCCGGCCGTGGGTCATCGACATCGAGACAGTGCCGGTAGGGACTACCCGCGACCGTGGCTGCGGCGTGCCTGACGCCTGGCTCGACGCCGTGCCGTTCGTGCCGCCGAAACCGCGCAGCGTGTCGTCAAGCTACCGCGACCCTGCGCTCATCGCAGCACGGCAGCGCCACCTCGAGGAGCGGTACCAGGCCGACCGCGTCGAGGCTAAGCACGCCTGGTTCAGTAAGCGCGTCGACGCCTGGAAAGCTCGCGCCCTCTCACCGTACACGGCCGAGGTCGTCGCCATCGCGATGCACCCCGTGCAGGCTGACGCGCCGACCTCGCCCGAGGATGTCGCGGTCCGGCTGACGCAGGACACATGCACCGAGCGCGGCCTGCTGCTCGACCTCGAGCAAAAGCTGGCGCAACATCAGGTGAGCCACCTCGTGCACTGGTCGACCTATGACCCGCCCGTGTTGCGTGAGGCGATGTGCCGGCACGACCTCGAGCTGCCGCACCTGCAGAGCTTGACCCGCCAGTCCGTGCGCGGTCGAGCCTGGTACCCTCGGTGCCTCGACGCCAGCGTGCTCACCCACGCACGACACGCCAACTTCGGCAGGCATTGGGGACTCAAGAACATTGCCGGCCAACTCGGATGGGATGACCCGGCCGGCGTCAAGTCGGCCGAGGTGTACGACGCCTACCTGGCCGGCGACCTCGACGGGTGCGCGGAGCGTGCCGCCGTCGACGTGTACCTGGTGCTTCGCATCCTAGAACGTGAGCGCGCGCTGTGCGACGTGCTCGACTGGGCGCGAGGTGGCCGATGATTACGCGCAGCGACGACCAGGCCGAGCTCGGTGCAGCACTCGCAAAGGCGCAGGCCGCCATCAGGTCGGCAGAAAAGGACCGCCAGAACCCGCACCTGCGGAACAGGTACGCCACACTAGAGTCGGTCATCAGGGCGACCCGTCCGCACCTGGGCGCGAATGGCCTCTCGCTCACCTGCGCACCGGTGGCCGAGGANGGCCGCGCNGGNGTCGCCTGGACGCTGCGCCATGCGTCCGGNCAGTGGGANTCCGGCGTNCTGCTGATGCCGCTCGGCCAGTCCCGCGGCATCACGCCGGCTCAGGCCCTGGGCAGTGTCGTGACCTATGCTCACAGATACGTAAGGATGCACCTGCTGGGCTGCGCCGCTGGCGACGACGTGGATGGTGAGGACGTTGGTACCAAATCGACCCGACGAGACGCCCGACCAGTGACCAATCGGGCGAGCTCGCCACCGAATAGGGACCAATCGACCCGCCCAGCGGCATCGAATGGGGACCAATCGGCCGAGCAGGGTGCGCCAGTGGATACCAAGTCGAAGGCCTGGCGAGGCTGGCAGGCTCGACTCGGTGAGTCCGGCATCGAGTACGACCACCTGGCGACCTGGTGCGAGGCGCACGACCGGCCGCGGCCGTCGAAGATGTCGACGCACCAGTGGCGGCAGCTCTGCCAGTGGCTCGACAACGGTGGCGCGGAGGTCGTCAAGCGATGGAAGAACTAGCACGACGCGCCGTCGCCTGTCGCCACTGGCGGTGGCTGCCGGGGATGCTGGCGACCGGTGAAGGATATCTCGGACGCGCGCGAGTCATAGATACAGACTGCGCGCCAGTCAATGAGCGCCCCGACTTGTGGGAATATAGAGGATACCTGCGGGGAACTGCGAACGCCGACGAATGGCCAGATACGCTTTTTCCCGACCTCTCCGACCCCGCGACCCTGGGCGCGTTGCTCGCGCTGGTTCGGGAGGCTTGGGGCGACCCTTGGATCCGAGTCGAGCCTATGTCGCGAGAGTGGCGCACGCTGCACAGCAGGCCGGCGCCGTTTTCCGCGGGACCGACTGAAGCTGCCGCCCTCGTCGCCGCGCTGGAGGCGGCGCCATGAGTGACGGCCTGACCCCCTGCACGCACTGCGGCGTGTCCATCCCTGCCGGCTACCTCACCTGCGACCGGTGCACCGACTACCTGCGCGACGCCTTCGAGGCAGCCAGCCACGAGCAGACGCTGCTCGAGCGCTGGCACTCGCTAGGCTGGTCGGCGCAATGGCACGGCCTGCCAGACAACCGGTGGTGCAGCCTGTACCGCATGCACGGCCGGGGGTCGCTCACCGTGAGCATGGACTTGCACGGCCAGGTGCTGCTCGTCGTGCATCACGGCAGGGTCGACGTGCACAAGCTCGCTCGGTGGCTCGGTGAGCTTTGACCCGCCGCGCTGCGTCCGGCGTGCCCTGCTGTGCGGACGCACCACCCGGCAAATCACCAACCGGTACCCGGTCGACGAGCTGCAGGTGCGTCGGTGGCGGTGGCGGCTGCGTGCCGTCGCCGCACCCGGCTCGGCCAGCGGCCTACCGCTCGCCCGCCTGCAGTCCCTGGTCGACCAGGGCGCCACGCTGCGCCATGCTGCCGACGAGGTCGGCCTGCCTGCCGATGTGGTCGGCTACCTGGGAAGCTGCGGCCGGCTGCTCGTGCGCCCCCGCTCCCCGGGCTACCCGTGCCCGGTGAGCTGGGCGAAAGCGTGCGCCCGTGTCGCCCGTCAACTGCGGCACGAGCTCGCCCACGAGATGCTAGCCGCTGGCCTCTCGTCGACCGAGGTGGCCGAGGTGGTCGGTGTCAGCCGTCGCGCCGTGACGATGTGGCGCGCTAGCCGAGCAGCAGCCACACGATAGACCCGGCCAGCGCACCGGCAAGGATGCAGGTGCGCCAGGTTACCGGCGCCGGCTCGACGGTCGGCTGCGGCATGCTCTCACGCATCGCCTGCAGCGCTTCACGAGCTGCCGCGACTTGCGCCAGGTCGATGCCGCTGGTCATCGTTCCNCGTGCCATCGCTGCCCGGTCTGCCTCNNTCATGGNGCCCCCTCCNNNANGATGTCAGCCACNTCGAGCCCGGTGGCCGCACCGAGCGCCGCAGCTATNCCNAGTATAATACCGACCCACGTGCGCGCGTCGATAGAGCCGAGCGCCGCAGCCAGTCCCGTCGGGGGTTCCTCGGCCTGGTCGAGCCGTGCCCGGACTTGCTCCATGGTGCGCACGACCTCGTCGAGCGCGTCAGCGACTGGCCGGCGTGACTCGTGGTCCGCCAGTGTCTCGATGGTCGACAGCAGCACGCCGGACGCATGCTGCCGCCGCGCTTCGTCCTCGATGCCCTCAAGGATGGTGTCCGCCTCGAGCTCGAGGCGACTGGCGAGCACTGCTGTCATCGGCGGGTGTTGTGCGCACGTGCTGACACGCGCGCCAGGAAGGCNAANANNTCNGCCTGCGCNTCGGGNCCNATNATGTCGACCCCGCCGACCCGAACGCGCAGCACGTCGCCGAGCTCGTCAGACAGCAGCCGACCGGCCGCCTCGGCATCGCCAGGGTCAGCTCGACCCGACTCGTCGACGATGGCATCGAGGATATCCTGCACGTCGCTGGCGAGACCCGGAAGCGACCACGCCAGATTCATAAGCCACGGCATCAGACCACCCCCACCGGCAACGTCAGAACACCGACAGAATAGCCGTCGAGCCCAGCCGTGCCCACCCAAGAACCGCCCTTGGTAATGCGCAGTCCGAGCGACGTGCTCGACTGCACGATGGTCACCGAGCCGGCCGCGTCCATGTGCGCCCAGTACGTGTGACCGGTGGCGCCGTCAATGACCTCGTCGTCCTGCGGTCCGACACCGTCGCCCAGGTCGAGCCCGCGCCAGCGCTGCACGATGTGCCAGCGGTCCCGGGTGAGCTGCGGTGCGTACACGTACTCGGCACCCTCACGCTCACCCACTAGCGACTCATACGCCCAGCGCCCGCGCAGCAGCGACCGCGCAGCCGTCAGCGCCGACCAGGGTGCATCGCGGCTCCAGACGTTAGCCGGTGGCCAGTACACCGGGTCGGCGTCGGCGTAGGCGTCGAGCGTCGCCGGGTCGGGATGGTGGCCAACCTGCTCGAGCACCATGGCCGCGACCAGCGAGCAGCACGGCAGCGGCTCGGCCCGTGCCAGCGTGCCCAGTGGCGTACCTTCCTCAATGCAGCCCAGTACCGTCATCGCGCTACCCTCCCGCCTACCGTCCAAAAGTCCTGATACATGTACTTTGCACCGGTGGCCGTTGTTACGACGCCCATAGCCAGCGCGCCCGTGGTTAGCGGGATGTCGTCCGTAATGGGGTCACCGTAGTCGGTCCGCACCATCGACCGCCGGTCGCTCGCGTCGAGGCTGAAGAACTGCAACCCGGGCGTACCCGCGCCATCGGTGTCGACCACCTCGAAGCCGAGGATGCGAAACGTGCCAGCGCTGTGCGTGCCGAGCGATACGGTCGTCTCGTTGGCCGTGCCGCTGCCGTTCTTTGCGACGCCTTGCCACTGGCCGACCGTCGACAGGTACCGCACGCCGACAAACTGCGTGCTATCCGTCGAGCGCACCCTGCCCGTCGTCGAGCTCGACCAGCCAGACCAGGCCTCGACGCTGCTCGTGCTGCTTAGGTCGACCTTGGTAGCCCAGACCATGCCCACCGGTGGTTCGTAGAGCTGCACCAAGCCAGCAAGGTGCAGCGTGCCGCCGCGGTTCGATTGCGAGTGCGTGCCGAGTCGGCCGATGCCTATCTCGGTGGCTGCGGTCGGCGTGTTGAGAATGACGTTTGGCGTGCTGCCGATGCTGGCGCGCGTCCATCCGACTTCGCCGTATCGACTGGTGCCGCCCGACTGGTAGGCTAGCCAGTCTTCGTGAAGATGCAGACCCGCTGCGCCGACCAGGCCCACCGTCGGGTCATGTGCCCAACCAGCCAGGCCGTTGCGGTAGTACCCTGCAGGCGGTCGTCGGGTGCTGCTCATGTCCTCACCGTACCAGCCAGGGTCAGCGTCGTGTCGGTCACCGTCATGCCGTCGACGGCGACGCGTCGGCCCGTAAGGCTCGGCGCGTCAAGCGTCGCATCACTGCCGACCTCGACCAGGCAACCCGGACCGAGCAGCAGCAGCCGGCGCACGGTGGCCGGGTCGCTCACCGTCAGCGCGACCGCCGGCCCTGGCGTCGCATACTCGGCAGCGAGCAGCGCCGCGACACGTCCAGCCGTCGCAGGGTCGCACACGGCCGGGAGCTCGACCGACAACAGCGCGTCATAGCCACCGGCCTCGGCCAGCGCGCACGGGGTCGAGGTGGTCGGGTCGAGGAGCACGGTGCGCGTCATCTCCCCATCGGCCGGCGCGTACCGAACCTGTACCCGTGAGACGACCCCGCCAGGCTCGGCCGGTGCAATGCCGCTGTGCGTGTCGGCACCCTGCAGCGTCAGCGTCACGTCGGGCGCGGCCTGGTCAATCGGCACGAGTCGCGCGTAGTAGCCGAGCGCCGACCGGCCGATGAACAGAGGCACGCCGCCAGTCTGCTCGAGTATCCAGCCCAGCGGGTCGACAGGCGACTCGATGGCGACATCGATGAGCAGGCCATCGAGCCGCATGCGTGCAGAGTCCACCGGGCGCCCGCTGGCGTCGAGCAGGTCGCCCAGGACGTAAGCCGCCGAGCGGTCGGTGGCGTCGCTCGTCCAGCTACAGCCGTACCGCGTGCCGGCCGTGTAGCCGATGAGCGTGGCCTGCCCTGCCAGCTTCACGACCTGCACCTGGCGGCCGCGCTGGTCGGTCGTGGTCGAGGTGGTCAGGTCGACCGTCTGATAGGCGCCGTCGTCATCCTGGCCGGCCGACTGGTCGTACAGGGTCAGCGTGGTTGCCTCGGTGGGTGGACTGGCGACCACGATGAACCCACCGACGGCCGCGCCGCCGCTGCCCGTCTCAACCCGATAGGCCGTTGTGACGGGTCCGCCAGTGGCGCCGGCTACCATCGAGCCCAGCCCTGGCCGACCGTACACCCGCGGCAGGGTCGCACCAATGCTGCTCTCGTCCTGCGCGTACCGCACGTCGCTGGCGTGCTCCGGTCCCGGCCAGTCACCGGCGTCGATGGTCGACTGCGCCGCGTCAGGTACCTCGCGAGCACCCGGCACCACTGCCGAGTCGATGGATAGCGGCAGTTCGGTAACCGGCGTGCCGAGCTCACCGAGCGTTGCGTGCCCGACCTGCAGAGCAATCCGGCCGGCACCGTCTGCCCAGTACAGCGACGCCGGCCAGCGTGGAACCGAGCCCATCGACAGCACCAGCGACGGCCAGTCCTCGTGCGGGTCGTCGACCGTCACCGAGGTCGAGCCCAGCGCATGCACCGCCACCGAGCCGACCGCCAGACCGGGCGCGTAGCTCTCACCGTCGACGGTGACCGGCTCGGCCGCGCTGGTGTACCGACGCGGCTGGCCTTCGACCTCGAGCACGAGCAGGATGCTACCCACTTACACGTCCTCCTCGATGGTGACGGTGGCGACCCGCTGCAGCTCGTCGGCGCCGAGCTCGCCAACGACGTTGTCCCACTGCACCGCGCTCACCCGGCCCCACCAGAGCACGTCGCGCCGCGTCTCGGTGGTCGTGTAGCCGGTCGTCGCGTCCTGCGTCTCTGGCGGTGCCGGCAGCACGAGCACCGGGCTCGCGTCGATGCCCTGGGCTAGCAAGCCCTCGAGCAGTGGCGCCACGTCGCCCTCAATGCCCACGCCGATAGTCGGCGCACCGTCCGCCGCCAGGTACCCGGCGACCCCGTCGCGAATGCCGGCCACGTTCGACTCGGCGATAGCCAGCGACCAGCGACGCCGCGGTGGCGACCTGCGCGACCTGGTCGCGTAGCCGGGCGCCTCATCCTCGCGCACGTCAATCAGGGTCGACTGGCCGCTGCCAAAGTCGACCGGGCTGCCAAGCGCGTACACCCGGCCGATAGCCATGGCGCCGAGCTCGAAGTACCCTTCGACAGTTGACTGCGACGGAATACGCAGCCGCACCCGCTGCGCGTCGACCTGGGTGAGCGACGCAGCGACGCCACGGGGCAGGACGAGGGTACCCGACCCGCTAGCCGGGTCGGTGCCGGTGGCGCCTGCCAGTCGGATGCGCGACCGCGTGCCCGCTGCGCTGCCGTAGCCGGTCGCATTCCACTCTACAGCGCGTCGCACGGTGCCGGATAGCAGAACGTGCCCACCGACCGCTTCGTGCTGCTGCAGCCACCGCGGAGAGCCTGACGACGCCTGCAGGGTGTTGCCGGTCCGGCTGTACGTGATGGCCTCACCGAGGTCGACCTGCACCCAGGTCTGCCAGGCTGCGCCGTCGTAGTACTCGAGCTGCGCGGTGCGGAAGTTGGCGCCGCTCAAGTACAGTCCGTAGTAGGTGAGGTCGGCCGTCGTTACCGTGTCGTCCAGATACCACTCGATGACCTGCTGCGTCGTGTCNGTCGACCGCCAGACCTGNCGNGGTGACGGGCTGGCGATNGGGTCGAGGTGGTCGACCGGGTANCCGTGCGCCGGCTCGACGGTCGCNGTNGTNCCAGCCGTCGGCGCCACCGACAACAGCGAGACGCGCGGGTAGCTCGCAGGCGTGCCNAGTGACCCNCCNAGCGCCGCCAGNGGACGGCCGAGCACCTTNTGCCGCGCNNCGATGGTCGAGCCCGTGCTGCGCCACTGGTCGCGCTTCGCTGTCGAGCTCGCGGCCGATGTGTTCGCCACGTACCATACTGCACGCCACTCACTGGTGGATGAGCTCGCTGACACGTGGCCCCAATCGATGCGCGAGGCGGACCCGCCAGTGGTTGTGACGCTGCTTGTCTGCACGGCGCTTGTCCAGGCCGACGCGCCTGGGCGTCGATAGTACACCTCCAAACGGCGCGCGCTCTCGATGCAAATCATGAATTGCATCGGCGTCGTCATGTCCGCGTCGATGGTCGCCAGCGTCGCGCCGCCGATGTACGCCACCCGGAATTGCGTGGTGCTGCACCTGACGGCGACCTGCACCGTGGTTGCGCTACCGACAAAGCTGACGAGGTCGACACCTACCCGTGTTTGGTTGACGCTGCCGCCAGTCAGGCACGCCACATCAAAAAAGCACAGCGCCGAGTCCTGATAGGTGGCTAATGCCTCCTGCCAGTACCGCGACTGCGCGGCCGTGCTCACCGCGCGATGTTCTGCGGTCGTCACGTCGGACCCGCCAGTGCCAAGCAGAGACCATCCGTGCGCCGTAAGGTCGGCCTCGCGCTGACTGGCCGTAAGGCCGAGCCAGGGCACAGCGGCGGTATTGCTCGCACCCCATGTCAGCCGGTCGGAGTCACGCGCCGACAGTCCGGCCGCCACCGACCAGGGCTCTACAGATGTCCAGCCGCCCAGGTGGTAGAACAGCGGAGCGCCGACGGAGCCACTGTTAGGTGTGCCCGTGCACAGCAGGTGCCCGCCGCGCACCTGCAGGCACTTGCGCATTGCGGTGCCCTCGTCGACCGAGCCCGTCGCGAGCAGGCGGTTGCCATCGTCCTCGAGCCATGACGAATAGTTGATGGTCCGAAAGCACCGCGTACCGTTCGACGTGTGGTTAACCAGTGCCCAGAGCCGGCCCGTTTCCTCGAGGGCGAGTGAGAGCTGATTCAGGAAACCGCTGACGGTGACGGCGTCGAGCTCGACCGCGGTAGCCGGGTCGGTGAGCGCGTCGCAGAGTCGCACCTGCATGGTCGTGCGCGTCGCCGACAGGATGTACGCGTACACCAGCCGACCGTCGGGGAGCAGTACCACGTCAGCCGCTGCGCGCTGGGCGCTCGGTCCGTTGAAGATGCCCGACAGGCTGCCGACGAGCTGCCAGTCNTCNCCGCTGCTGCTGCGCCANGTCTGAATCGTGGTCGTGCCNATGACGACGAGCACGTGCGTGCCGCCGGGCANGCGGTACCANCGAGCGTCACGACCGGCCGCGGTGAGCGTGCCGCCGGTGAATGAGGCTTGNGCTACNGTCGACCAGGTCGCCCCGCTGTCGGTCGTCCTGACGAGCATGTGGCGCACCGATGCCGCACCCGCCACGTCGGACTGCAGCGCGTACACCGCCGCATCGTCGGGGTCTTGCCACAACGCCAGCAGTGCGTCAGAGGGCGTCGCAGCGGTCGCCTGCCANGGCAGGTCNGNGCGTGCCGTCCANGTGTCCGAGCTNGGGTCATAGGTCGCNCACTCCGTCGTCGAGCCGTTGGCGCTGGCGACCATCACCGAGCCGTCAGCCAGCTCGATGAGGTCGATGCAGTCGGACCCGGCCAGGTCGGTCGTNCCGGTGGTGTANTGAATCCAGCTCGGAGGAGCCCAGCCNAGCAGNGTNTCNGTCGAGCTGTCAGCCCAGCGCAGCCGCGCACCCCGTGCCGGGTCGGGTGCGCCACCTCGGCCGATGTCCAGGTACACGGACGCGGCCTGCTCACCCGACAGCGCNAGCACCACATCGTCGCCCAGGTCGACGGCACCGGGCGCGGTCGGTCCGGCCTGCTGGTAGCTCGTCGTCGTCGTGCCNGTCTCCTGAATNGTCGACGCGGCGCCGGCCGTCCTNATGCGGTCGTCGGGTACCAGGACGCCGGCNAATGGGATGTCNCGTCGAGCCATGTCAGCGNCCTCGGTAGAAGGTGTTNGTACCTGCTAGTGCTCGGCCCCTTATCGCAGGTGCGTAAGGTCGATTCAAGCGCTGCGCGAGCAGGTCGGCCTCGATGTCGGTGACCATGCTGCGACCGGTCGGCGCCCGTCCAGCGTTGACGGCTTCGACGAGCTCGGCCATGCCAGGCGTCGCCATGCCGCGTCGGCTAATGACGCCCTCGCCCTGTTCAAGCACGGCCGGCACTTCGGCGCCGGGGATGCCGACGGCGCCGCTGGGCTGCGAGCCGAACGCTGCTGTAGTGCCAAAGTGGAACTGCGGCGGCGGCTGCCCATCAATAAGCGCCGCGGCCGTGCCTGCTTGCGCAGTTGCGAAGCCGGTCGCAATGACTGGCGCCCATGGTCCGGCATAGGCAAACGCCGCAGTAAGCGCTACCGCGTTGCGCGCCCCGTCGATAGCGACCTGCACCAGTTGCAACGCCTTCTGACGCCTATACGCCGTCATAGCTGCAGCCTTCTCCTCGCGCTCAATCTCGCGAATCTGCTTGCGCTTAGCGCCCTCGCTCTGCGCCAGCCGTGCAAGGTAATCCTCTTGTGCAACACGCTCGGCCGCAGTCATGTCGGCGCGGCTCATTTCGTAGTCGGTGACAGCGTCCTGGTAAACCTGACGTGACAGCGCGCGCTGGTCGCGCAACTGCCTGACTCGGTCTTCGTGCTGACGCTGCTCGATGGCCGCAAGCTGCTGCACGTTGCTGAGCAGCGGGAGTAGCGCGCTAGCGGTGACGAGCGCGGCGTCGCCAGCCTCGAGCAACTCTGGCGCCATTCGCGCGAACGGTCCCGGCTCGTCCTCGGTGCCGATGATGCGCGCCGACTCTGCGGCCTGCTCGTTGACAACTGCGACAGCCTCGGCCGTAAGTCCGGCATTCTCGACCACGCCCTGCATCGACAGGTCGAGGTGAGTAAATCCCATGGTTGCGTCGCTGACGGCAATGGTGCCCGCCTCGACTGCAGCCTGGTAGACGCTGGCTGCCTCAACTGCGCGGCGGGTCGATTCGGTGTGTGTGTTCTTGGCGGCGGTTGCCTTCGGCAGCTCAAGCCCGAGCGCCCTGACTGCGTCCTGCTCAAACTGCGTAAACTCTGCAGACTCGGCGATATCCTGCTTGAGCTCGCCATAAGCGCGGCCGCTGTCGCGCAGGTAGTTGATGAACAGGCGGCCGACGGCCACCTGGCTAAGCAGTCCTTCGCTGAACTTGCCGATGGCTGCGGACGCGCCGCCGACCGATGGCACCAAGTCGGTCGCTGCCATCTGTGCAGCGCCTTCAACGTTGTCGGTGAACGTCGCTGCGCCAGCGGTTGCCGCTCCGAGCTTGACGGCCATGGCGTCGGCTGCGAGCTCGGTTAGCCGCAGTTCTTCCTCGTATGCCTGCACGGCCTGTATCTGTGCCGGAGTAAACAGGTCGCCCAGCGCTACACCAGCCGCCTCGAGGCTGTCGCGCGCTTCAATGCCAGCCTTAGCCGTCGCCTGCAGGCTCTCGGCAATCTCACCGATGACGACCGGAGCGATGGCCAGCCCACCGAGCGCTAGCCCGAGTCCTGCCATCGCATCGGAGACGCCGTCAGTCGCGTCGACCAGGTCGAGCAGGTCGCCACCGACACCACCGAGCGCAGCAGAGAACAGGCCGCGCACGGCTGACGCCTGCTCACCGAAACTGCGCTCAATCTCACGCGCTGCGCGCTTCGCTTCGCGCTCGGCATCGCGTGCCGCCTTGCTCTGCGCTCGTGCCGTCTGCCGTGCCGCGTCTTCGGCTGCTCGTGCTGCGCGCTGGTACGCTGACTTTAGGTTGCGCTCGATGTCGCGCGCTTCCTTTGCGGTAAGCTCGCCCGTCTGCGCAAGGCGACGGTTGACCATGTCTAGGTCGATGTCGACCGCTATCAGTGCAGTCTCAGCCATTGCTCAACCCCTCCCGAGCGGGTCGCGTGCTGTTTCGGTCGCCAGGTCGCGCACGGCCTGCAGCGTCGGACGCCGCACCAGTACCAACCACGCGTTTTTTTTGCCGGCGCCAGGTACCCGAGCACTGCGAATNAAGAANGCGTATGGTGTGCCGCGGTCGTCNCGTGCNTCGTTCTGTATGACGACATGCACCCGNTCGNNCCCGTCGCTCTTGTCCTCGATGCGGAACAGGTCGCGCGACCGCTTCCGGCCGGGCGTGTCGCCGACCGGCCACCGGCTGCGAGCGAAGCCGACCACCTGGCGCACCCTAGCCATGGCGCGACGGTGAGCGACCTCGTACACCTGCGCCTCGATGCGGCCTAGCGCTTGNTCCAGTCCTTTGATGGGCACGGTGGCGCTCCTCGAGTCGGGTCAGCAGGTCGGCCAGCATGTGCCGCAGCTCGAGGGCGTCGAGCTCACCCAGCGCATGCAGGGTCGTCGAGTACTCCCGCGCCAGGGTGAGCAGCGCACGGGTCAGTCCGTCGTATCCGCCACCGTCGCCGGTGGCGTGTCGTCGTTTCCCGCGTCGGCCTCATCCTTGGGCGGTGGCATGGCCTCGGTGTACCATTGCCAGACCGCCTGCCACGCCTGCGCGCTGGCCGCGATGAGCTGCGGCAGGG
>FUFK010077098.1_pt1 | contig 12798 bp, 13 predicted proteins | sample 1021851 | NCBI WGS metagenome assembly FUFK01 (sample SAMEA51879418, study PRJEB19060) | metagenome | reverse complement strand
TTCTCCTTGTAAAAAACCTTCCATGGATTCTGATATGAATAAAAGTGATCGAATAGTGTTACTATTTCTTGGTTTGGGTATTTGGGTTCTGGCATTGACCCAAATTTTTGAATCTAACAATGTGAATGCCGCAAAGACAGGGGCTACATGGTCATCACCAAATATCACTGCTGTTACCCGACCCTGTCCATCAGGAATAACCAATCTTGATGGAGATGGTGAAAAGGTGGATTGTCATTATCTCTTAACAATTCCCTTTGATCAGTTGGACTCAGATCCGCAGTTATTCAAGTAAAATATAAATGAGTGTTTCAAGGTTCACATTCTAGATCCCACACAGACCGTGGATGAGTTTCTTCATTCAGAGAACGCGAGTCTAGTCCAGAAAATCTTTTGCGCTCAGCAGAATTGTAGAATTTTGAAGGCTCCCTCTCAGTCACATCAGCATTGTAAATAATAAAGTTTCTGCTGAACATGCCGATTTAATGGTCATGACTCACCTTATGACAGGAAAAGTTATGACTGGACAAGAATTCATTGACTTAGCGGATCCCCAAGAAAAAATGCGCAGACTCAATCCTCATTCACGGATCGGATTCATGTTTCCAGGGTTTGCTTTAGGAGCCCTGCTTGCAGTAGCTGCTTGGGTTGTCTATTTCGGGGTTTCATCATTGCTTTTTGCTTTTGGTTAACTTGAAAATCTGAGGCAACCAATCACATGTTTTTCCGGCCGGACTGAAATTGTTTTGTATGAATTGGTCTACTCCTTCCTTCAGCTCCAGCAGTTCCAGGAAATCACTCATGCTTTGCGAGACGATGAGTAAGATCATGGGACCTTGACTTGGTTCGTTTTTTGCTGTTTTTATTTTTTATCGAGATTCACAATTGAATGATAACAAATTGTATTTGAACCAAATGAATGATCCAAAAGCAGATAAAGCTGAAACAAAACCTTTAGTAAAAATAAGTAACAAAGTCATTGAAATTGAAGAATATGAGTCTGTGATGAGGCAGTCGCGNAAAGTTCTAACCCGTATGGATGAAGTTTTAGATAATAGTACCAATATTACCCCGGAAGAGACTTCTGATTGGAAAGAATTCTGGAAAAATTTGAAGGATTCATCAACCAAGAAAACCGACTAGCTAAACATTCTCTCCTTTCTCCAGNCTTTACTTCGGATTAATTACATTTCTCCCTGAACAAATTTAAATCTCGAATTCATTTTTTTATTTGTTTTCACCAAAACTGGTTTGTCCAAATAAACTTTGAAATACTTAAAATTCTTTTTGAGAAACCAAGTTANTTCTTCATCNANAAAATTTTCAATGATAAAAAGANAATNTATTTTTTCTTAATTTAATTTTTTGATTCAATTAAAAATAACTAGAGGATATTATGAAATTTGAACTCAGCCTCAAATCTACTCACCAAGACATTATACAAGAGTTAAAAAATAAATTGTCTTTGGAATCTGATCAGGACATTGTCAAAAAAGCGGTTGAATCTGCACTTCAAATGAAAAGTAACGATCTGATCTTTGCAACTGAGCGAGAAAAGTGTGTCGGCGGATGTTTTGGAGCGACACCCTGTTTTGAAATGGAACTGGAAGAGANTGACTACCAAGAACTGAAATCCGTTTTCGAAAAATATGATTTTGAGGATTATGACAGCGAAGCCGAGGCAATCAGTAAAACAATAAGGTGTATTTTAAACTTCATCGATCAGGAACCTGAATCCATCACCCTTCAATGATTTCATCAGCCGTTTAAATATTTTCAGATTTTGTTCTTTTAAAAATAGNTTTTATCAAAGCTGTTNATTTTTCTGAAAGAATACGGTTGATTTCACTGCAGATCCTGTCGAGAATTATTTTCTCAGTGGGATGTTCCAGCATCAAAAATGCTTTTTTCTCTAGTTGGGTATAAAGGGGATAGACCAGCATTTCAAAGCCTATCTCATATTTCTCTTTNAGATGGTAAAAATCACTTCGATCATCCTCCTCGAAAGCAAGGTACTCCTGAAAAATTGCATTAAACTTATCTTTATCAATTAAAAGTAATAAGTCGTGTTTTTCAGGATCAATTTTACTTTTAAAAAGAAACTGAGTATTTTCTGAAAACTCTCCAACCTTGTCATTAGGCTTAGTTTTGATGGTGTTACTGATAAGCCCTAAACACGATTTGTGTTTCTGAACCACCTTGCTNTAAATCTTATCAAGCATTTCTTCCCAGAAATCACTCTCAACTTTATGGATTGAAGACAAAACCTCGTGGGTGTGAAAAGAAAACATNNTTATTTTTAAATNGATTTGTTTNTTATAAATGATGTTTCAGTCAAATTGGCTTCAAGAGAACTCCATGAAAATATGATTTCTTTTGTGGCATATGATGGCATTTTCAATCTCTCGTTTCATTTCCATGTATATGTAAATACCGAAGGACCGCATTATTGCATTTAATCTCAAAATTTGGAACCAGAGAATGGATTATAGAAACTTCTGGAACAGGTAAAATCTATTCGTTGAAAAAGATAGTCCNCCACNAATTTCCTNTTTTTTCCTGNTGNTATTGAAATTTAATAAGATTCTGGTACATTAGATTGAAAACCACATCATTCATCGGACGAATTTATGGTTTTGTTTACNGGGGTTCAAATTGTTTATGTATGGTTTTCCGTCGCCATATTAGCTTGGGCTTTACCAAGCACGTCTGGCCCTCAACAAGGAGNCAGTGAAAGGCAACGTATGGCTGAGGAATCGTTCGTAAACTCTCCTGATCAGGATTCATGGTTCAAGCGCCAGATCATCTATGTTCCGAGAAGGAATGACTGGCCGGTGGTCGTCGATCCAAGCCTACAGCCCTGGCCCGGGGCAAATGAATGGAAATGATTCGGGTTATCTGGGGTTTCCTTCAAAAATCTTCCGATTCTAGAACTAGGACCGTATTATGCATTCTGAACGGAAATCATTAAGGAGAAATAATGACTTGGCTTGGATTGGCCGTTGGAATGGCCGTAATCATGGTGGTCTGGAGAATGCGTCGGCCGCCCGATGAAAAAATGGACCCACCCGGGAACTTCACCATGTTCTTCAGTCCCACCCAGGGAGAAGGGGATCTCTTTGTCGGAGGAATCATCGTCATCTATTTCATTTCCAGATTCTTCCTGGAATCCTTCCAGAACATCCGCGTTACCTTCGGCTGAAGCTTTCTTTTCCGAGACATTCTGTCTGACATTCAGAACGATTGCAGATACGGAAATGATCTGACTTCCTATTCTGCCTGAATTTAAATCCCATTTTTGGTTCAGAAAAAACAGTTAGGTTCATTAAGCGGGTTGTATCCTTTGCAGGCAATTTCCGATGGAATCAAAGGCTATAAAGTCCGATGAGTGATAAACCTGCAGTAGATTCTAACTGACTTTCCTGTTATAAACTGGACAACTTAAGACCGATCCACCCACAAAATTTGTTTGGAGTATTTATGAAAACCGACTCGTCTTCGCCGAATCAAATCACCGACTACCTCCTGACCCGAGCCGATTACAACCTGAGCCAGCAAAGCCTCAACCTGAAGCAGTCTCAAGTTCAGGATGAGATGGATTTTCTGGGAGGAATCGGTCGTTCCTTTAAGATCATGTCCGAATACCAGGTTGAAGATCCATTTGCACCGGAAAGTCCGTTGGTGGTCAACATCGGCTGCCTGACCGGAACCGCGTACATGACCGGGTTGAGAACCTACTTCACCGCCTATTCTCCCCTGAAACGGACGATCCAAGGCGCACCAATGGCGTCATGGTCGGCGATGAGCGGGAGTTTCGGCAGGAAGTANCGTTCCACNGGNTTGGATGACCTGGTCCTGACTGGACGTGCTGCCCGTCCAAGCATCCTCGTTCTCAGGCAGGGGAGTGACGGTCCGGAAATCAGTCTCGACGACGCACCGGACTCCATGATTGGNGCNGTGACTCCCGAAAAGTTCAAGTGGTTGAATGAAAACTACAATCAGCCTGAGAAACGAAAATATCATGCCCATTTTTCGGTGATTGGTCCTGCCGGAGAAAATTGGGACAAAGTCTGGTATGCCTGCATTGTCGGAAGCACCCAGGAGCAATTGATGAGTGGTGAGGATAAATTCCGCTTTGCAGGAAGGCTTGGGATGGGCTCGGTACTCGGTTCCAAAAACATCCTCGCCATCGTTGCCTATGCAGAAAAAGATGACTATCCCAAAGGCGATGAGCGGCTGAAACCGATCAACCAGGAAATCGGTCGCGGAGACCAGAGCAAAGTCTACCGCCATCCCATGAACCGTGATGGTGGTGGAGGGACCGGAAGGCTGGAACGCGTGCTCGACATCAATGGTGTGCTGCCTTTTAAAAACTTTGCGCCTGATGGAGAAAACCTGGCGGAACCGGTCCACATCGAAACCATCCGGGATTCCAAGGATTATGTGATCATCGACAAACAGTGTTTCGGCTGCCAGATTTCCTGTCACCAGGATGTCTATGCCGCTTCCCCGGATGGGAAAGATCCGGACCCCAAAAAAGCTCGCAAGGAAGCAGGCGACTATGTCGGCCGTTACGAGTTTGAGCCGATGGAGTTGATGGGCCCCAACCTCGGCATCCTCGATCCGCAGGCAAACCTGGAGCTTGCGCGTTTGACCGATGATTTGGGATTCGACTCCATTTCGGTAGGCGTCACCCTGGGCTATCTGATGGACCGCAATGAAAGAGNTGGCGATTCGGTCGCNGGAGGCCTCAAGTTCGGAGACGCAGAGGCTACCGCACAGTTAATGAAAGACATTGCTTACGGCAGNGAACCTTTNTTCGGCAAAGGAGTAAAGAAAATTTCAGAAGAGATCGGCGGTGCTTCCTACGCAATGCATTCCAAAGGCGTTGAGCATTCAGCGTATTTACCCCAGACCAACCCGGGCTATCCCTTCGCCACTGCAGGGGGCCACATGTCGATGAGAACCTTCCTGCTCTACGTCAACGATCCAAAATGCCAGCCGGAATCCGTTGATTACTGGGTGGAACAAATCACCACCCAAGGCTGGAAGATGATCAACAACAATCTCCACGGAGGCTGCCTCTTCACTCTCGGGGCTCCCCAACAAACCGCGGAAGCCATCTCTTCTGTGACAGGAGTGGATTTCAGTACCAGCCAGCTTTTGGGAGCGACCTACCAGGCGCACCTGCTTGGTTATGCCCTGGAACAGAAGCAGGGGGCTACGGTTGAAGATTACGCGATGGCGGATGAAGTGTTCGTTGGCGAAGCCAAAGGGGATCTCCCAAGGGTGCATTTCCTCACTAGGGAACTCTTCGAGGGGGTCCGGGAAAAGGTGCTTGATAAATTCAACTCAGACGCCAGAGAAGCAGGTTACCTGAGTTGATTGAAAATCAGAAAAACTGAAAAAGATTGGAAAATCCGGGAGTGAATCTGGAATCCTGAAAAAGGATGAAGCGCCCCGGGATTTTCAATAAAGCACTTCTCCTTCTGAGTTAAGAATCTCCAGGGTTTCAATGGCAATTTCACCCCCGGGGGCATTCAACGGAATGGAGGCGCCTTCCTCCCAGTTTTCGAGGTAATCATCGAGACGGGTATAGACATCCTCCAGGTTTTCCGCTTCCAGTTGGAGTTCATAATCGGACTCCGTGGTTGATTCTTCATGCTCCAAACGGGCTTTGCAGCGGAAACGGACGGTATAGGTTTTCATCCTCCAAGCGCCTTCCATGACAATCTGGATGGATCTAGGGCCCCGATCTTTTGGAGCTCAATTCAATTAGTTCCAACTTAATCGAAACCGTCTTTTTCGTCAATGCTTCAGAAACTGAAGTNTTCTCCGTCTTGNAGCATGTGCCTCATTGTGGTTGACTACCCTCTTTGAATATTGAAAACAGAAATTTGATACCCCCATCCGATTCTTCCATGGGAAAAACTTCCACCAGACAAGATCTCCCTTTGTCCGGTTATGCCGACCGGCTATCCGCAAGACCCGGAGAATCTTTGGATATCAAAGTCAGCAGCCTCTCTCAGCAACCCTATCAGGCAAGTCTGGTTCGGGTCCGTTATGCTGATCCGAATCCGGAAGGTCCCGGAGTAAAACTGGAAAATATCCCTTCGAGTTGGGAAGGAACCTACCCTTCCAGGGAGCAGAAATTTTTCCCAGGGTCCTACGGAAGGGTGGATTCCACCGGAAGTTTATGCAGNCTGGAAGATTTTAGTGCGCTGATCACTCTTTGGCCGACCCGGCCAGGGTCCGGCGAACAGACNCTGATTTCCCACCAGGATTCAACCTCGGGCTGGAGTTTGTTTCTGGATGATGAAGGTTGCCTGGCTGCAGAATTGGGAAAAGCCGGAGATACCCGAAAATTCAGGCTCGAAGGAAGCCTGAGGGAAAGAAAATGGTATCAGGCATGGCTCACTTATGATGCCCAAACCTCCAAACTCACCCTTGGGAAGGCNATTCTCGATCCAGGGCTNAAAAGCGAGGACCAGACTGGTTCATCCACCGATTATGCTTTTGAGAGTGTTTCCCAGGAAATTCCTTTCTTGATCGGTGCTCAATTCTCCGGTCCCATCGATTCTCACTTCAACGGCAAACTCGAGGAGCCCAAGATTTTTTCCCGTTCCCTGAACCAGCAGGAGATCGAACAGGCCTTTTCNGGGAAAATTCCGGATGGACTCCTTGCTCGCTGGGATTTTTCCAGGGAAATCCCGACTTCCAGGATGATCGACCTAGGTCCGGAAAACCTGGAAGGGTATTTGGTGAACTGTCCTGCAAGGGGAATGACCGGTTCCNNCTGGAATGGAAAGGAAATGTGCTGGCGGCATGCCCCGGAAGATTATGGCGCGATCCATTTTCATGAAGATGACATTTATGATTTCGGCTGGGAAACCGATTTCACCATCCATCTCGGTGAAGACCTACAAAGCGGAATCTATGCGGTCAAACTCGAATGCGAGGGCAACGAGGATTTCATCCCGCTTTTTATTCTACCCGCCCGGGGGAAAAGGAAAGCGGACCTCTGTGTTCTTGTCTCCACCTTCACCTACACGGTTTATGGCAACCATGCCCGACCCGATTTCAAGGACCGTTGGCGGGAGCGTATCCGGGATTGGAATGCCTATCCCCACAACCCCGCGGATTTCCGCCATTACGGACTTTCCACCTACAATTTCCATAGTGACAACAGCGGGATCTGCTATGCATCTGCTCAAAGACCGCTGATGAACCTGCGTCCGGGTTACATCACCTTCGGGGAAGGAAACGGCTCAGGTCTCCGTCATTACCAGGCGGACAGTCATCTCTATGCCTGGCTCGAGGCAAAAGAGATTGATTTTGATTTGATCACCGATCGGGAATTGCATGAAGAGGGAGTGGATTCCATCCGGGATTACAAAGCNCTCTGCACCGGATCCCATCCGGAATATCACACCCCCCAGACGCTTGATGCTTTACAAAATTACCGAGATCAGGGAGGCCGGCTGGTCTACCTCGGAGGAAACGGTTTTTACTGGAAAATCGCCCTCAGTCCTGAAGACCCCGAACTGATCGAAATCCGNCGNGGTGAATCCGGNATCCGTGCCTGGGCCGCGGANCCGGGNGAGTATTACCATTCCTTTGACGGTNCCTACGGNGGCCTTTGGCGNAGAAACGGACGTCCGCCGCAGTTGCTTGCCGGAGTCGGGTTTTCCGCCCAGGGCAAATTCGAAGGATCCTATTATCGGAGAACCGCAGAATCCCGTGCGCCGGATCTGGCCTGGATGTTCGAAGGAATCGAGGACCAGGAAATTCTNGGGGATTTCGGATTCAGCGGAGGCGGAGCCGCCGGGTTCGAATTGGACCGGGCCGATGTCAGGCTTGGAACTCCTGAAGAGGTCAGAGTCGTGGCAAGTTCCGAAAACCACACNTCGAGTTTTGTCCTGGTTCCGGAGGAAATGCTGACCCACATCACCAACTGGCCCGGCGAGGAAGAACAACAGAAACTGATCCGTTCCGATATCGTCTACTTCCGAACTCCTTCCGGGGGAGAGGTTTTTTCCACCGGGTCCATCACCTTTTGCGGAAGTCTGCCCTGGAACGATTTCGACAACAACATTTCCCGGCTGCTGGAAAATGTGATCAGACGTTTTCTGCAGTAAAGTCGTGTTAATCAATCATCATTTGAACAACCTAGAAAAATGAATCTCAACCGTTTTCCCAGGGTTCGGCTGACCCACAACCCGACCCCATTGCATCCGATGACAAGGCTCAGTAATCTCCTCGGAGGTCCGGAAATCTGGATCAAACGTGATGACTGTACCGGGCTCGCCACTGGAGGCAACAAAACCCGAAAACTTGAATTCCTCGTCGGTGAAGCACTCGAACAGGGAGCCGATATCCTCGTCACCCAGGGTGCGGTGCAGTCNAACCATGCCCGCCANACCGTCGCTGCCGCCTGCCTGCATGGAATGAAATGTCACATCCTGCTGGAACGCAGGGTTCCCGATCACGAGGAAAATTACGAACANACCGGTAATGTGCTGCTGAANAAGATGTTTGGCGCCACCATCGAATACCGTCCCGCAGGATTGGACATGAATGCGGAAGCCCAGGAAGCATGCCGGAAACTCGAGCAGGAAGGCGCGAAACCGTATTTCATTCCTGGAGGAGGCTCCAATGAGGTCGGAGCCCTGGGTTATGTGGAATGCGCCCTCGAATTAAATGCCCAGATCAACCANCAGTCNCTGGTTTTCGACCGTCTGGTTCATGCCACCGGAAGCACCGGAACCCAGGCCGGATTGGTGGCAGGGCTGGAAGGAATCCATGCAGGCTTGCCGGTGCTTGGCATCTGTGTCCGCAATCCGAGGCAGAAGCAAATTGAGGCGGTCCATGGCCTGGTCAGCAAAACCACGCACAAGCTCGGGATTCCTGACATCGATATCGATCGGGTGGATGCGGATGATGGATACGTCGGAGAAGGATACGGGATTCCCAACGAAGGAACCCTGGAAGCCATTCATCTCTTGGCGAAAACCGAAGGAATCCTGCTCGATCCNGTCTATTCCGGAAAAGGAATGGCAGGCCTGATCGATCACGTCCGCAAAGGCACTTTCTCCAAAAATGAAAAAATCCTTTTCCTCCACACCGGAGGAAGCACCGCCTTGTTCGCCTACGAAAAGATGCTGTTGGATGCCTGATCCCACATCCATCCTTGATCCTAAGCAGATGGTTTCATGGCTCTGAGTGCGAGCATCCAGCGCTGGACGGGGCTTCCCTGGTCCCAGCAGGGTCCTGCGTTGATGGTGGGAGTCGGACATGGTGCCACCCACTGGGTCGCCGCAACCTTTTACCTGCTTCTCCCCTGGATCAAGGAAACCCTTCAGATCAGCTACACCAACGCGGGAATCCTCGTTGCGGTCTTTCACCTGGCTTCCTTTCTGGCCAACTTCGCCAGCGGAGCACTGACGGACATCACCGGGAAACGGGTGCTGATTCAAAGCGGTTCCCTGACCCTCGGGGCATTGGCACTCGGGGGAACCTCCCTGGCTTGGAGTGTCATCCCCCTGGCACTGATGATCGCGATCATCGGCGCTACCAACAACGCCTGGCACCCGGCTGCGATTTCCTTTCTTTCTGAACGCTATCCCGATAACCGAGGCTACGCTCTGGCAGTGCATGCCCTGGGTGCCAACGTTGGTGATTCGATTGCCCCCCTGATGGTCGGAGCCGTTTTGGGAATGCTTTCCTGGCAGGACACCGCCCTGGTCTCGACCGTCCCTGTTTTTGTCGTGGCTTTCTGGATCTGGACCGTCTTGAGCCGCCATGAAACCATCTCTCCGGCAGAAACCAAGGAAACCCGAAAAGTACCCTACCTCAGCGAACTGAAAATCATGTTCCGGCAGTTCGAATTGCTGGGACTTTCCATGATGTCCGGATTCCGTGCCGCCGCCCAGGTAGGGCTTTTGATGTTCGTCCCCCTCTACCTGACCGATGTCCTGGAGGCGGGACCGATGATGACCGGAGTCGGATTTTCTCTGATGCAGTTGGGAGGGGTGCTTTCCTCCCCGGTGGCAGGTGCCTGGTCGGACCGTATCGGCAGAAGGCCGATTGTTGTCGGAGGCCTTGCCCTCAGTACCCTGGTGATTGCGTTCCTTGCAATCGCGGGAAGCCAGATCCTCTTCGTTTCAGGAATTGCGTTCCTCGGTTTTGTCCTCTACGGGGTCCGGCCGGTGGTCCATTCCTGGGCTCTGGATCTGACCAGTAAAACCATGGGGGGAACCGTCATCAGTCTGGTCTTCGGGACCCAGTCCCTCTTTTCCATAGGCATCCCCGTTCTTTCAGGAATGGTGGCTGACCTCTTCGGACTTCAGAGGGTTTTCTGGCTGCTTGCNGGATTGATCCTGGTTTCCAACCTGATCGCCTTNTTCCTCAAAGACTCACGGAACTGAAGGGCTTCTTCTTCAAGNTGATGATGGCGGAAAANTTTCCGCCNNCTGGAANANNATCANGACGGTGCGGCATATCCGCTGGAGATGGCCTTTGCTTTTTTGCAGGCCTCCACCCAATCGCCCATCGAGAGGAGNTGGGTNGTGGAAAAACGGCTCGCGGTTCCCGCCACGGCAATTTGTGCCGAAAAAGCCGCCGCCGTCACATCATCGGGGAGTTCCGTAATNACGATCACGTCATCCTCACCGAATGCCATGAAAACATTCAATAATTTCCCGCCGAAGGACTCGCATGCCTTCGAAATCAATGCTGTCCGGTCCACTGGGTTTTCAACCATGGCCTGNATCGATGCCTGGGTATAAGTTCCTTTGAACATGTAAATTGCCATATCACCNNTATTCTAAAAAGTTAAAATCATAACGTGCTGAAAATAGAAATGTGCTCTTTGGTTCCGCAGAAGTCAATCCCCAAGACCTTGAAAGCGTTTGCCAGACGGGAATTGAATTCCTGAAATATGAGGCGCTTTTACACCCGGTACTTCACTTAATCCTGGGAAGCTAAAGGGGCTGCAGGCCTGTAGATGAGTAACAGGCCCAGGATCGCGAGCATCAGCACCGCCGCGGGAATCATCGTGACACTGACCTGCAATGCCTGAATCGCATCTGCAGTCTGCTCCACTTTTCCCTGGCTGGTTTCTTTCCAGTCGTACATGCCGAGAATCAGAGCCAGGGCCATGGGTGCGAGGGCATTGGCGACCTTTTGCCCGAAGAGCCAGATTGCCGAAAACGTCCCTTCGATCGCCTCTCCGCTTTGATGGCGTGTGAGNTCCATCANNTCNGGATACATCGCCCAGGGAATCTGCTGGTAGGATCCGTTGGCCATCCCTGCCAAAACGAACATCAGCGCCATCAAGGTCACATCCGTCGAGGGAAACACNANAAAAATGGCAAAGAGCAACAAAATATAAAAGCTGAGCCCCAGGACCAGTGCCCCAAGCTTGCCCAGTCTTGCCGAAAGTAACACCCAGGCGGCCTGGGAAAGAATCGAGCCGATGACAAAAGCTGCAAACATCAGGGATAGAACCGACAAGGCATTGGCAGCCCCTGACAGGAGGGTTGTTCCGTCATCGAGAATCAGATANAGCGCCGCAAAGGGAAGCCCTGCGGTGATCAGCGCGATGGCAAAGGTCATCACCCCGTAAAGGATTGTCAGAATGAAAAAAGGACGGTTGCTGAAAACCAGTTTGAAGATGGTCATAAAAGGAACCCTGGAAGGCTGCTGAATTCTGGGAGCATTCCGGGTAATGAACAAAAACAGCCATATCGGAATGACCATCAATGGAGAAGCATACAATACCGCCATCGAATGCCCCATTGCACTGGCCATTCCGGGGATGACTGCACCGCCGACAAGAATTCCCACACTGGCAAACCCCATCCGCCACCCCGTCATGGTGGAACGTTCTTTCGGGTCCTGGGTCATCTCCCCAGCCGTGGCGCCATAGGGAATGGCCACCATGGTGAAGCCGATCGTCGCCATTCCGAAAAATCCGCTCCCCCATACAACCGTCAGTTGAACGGAACTGCCGGCAGGAACGGAAAAAAGCCCTACGGTTCCTCCTGCCAGAATCAAGGCTCCGAGAAACATCCATGGACTCCTGCGACCCCATCTCGATTGGGTTTTATCCGAAAAATATCCCACCAGCGGATCGGTGATGATGTCAAAGATCAATACTCCGGTGGTGACCATCCCGGCAATCCCAATCGGCACATTCAAGTAGGCGGTCAAATAGGCCAGAACCAGAAGCTGTTTGACGATGACAAAGACGACAATCCCCATATCGGCAAGCCCCCAACCTGCCCGCTGGCCCATGGTTAAACGTTTCATGGTGCTGNTTCTANAAATGCTCGTTCTTCATGCCTAGAGGTCAAGTTGCACTNAAGAATTGAATTCAAACCATTCCTCAATTTTTTGACTGTCTTAAACTCGTCAATCCNATCCCGGTGGCNTCAAATCCACCATCGGCAGCAATGATCTGTCCGTTGATGTANCTNGCAGAATCACTGCAAAGAAACCANACCGCGTCTGCAATTTCCTCTTCAAGCCCATAACGATTGAGAGGAATCACATCATGATAGTCGGATCGTATGTCTGCAGTATGGACTTTTTTNGCCATTGCGGTGTCAACAGGCCCTGGAGCTATTGCATTCACCCGGATACCTTTATTTCCCAACTCAGCAGCCTGTTGTTTGGTTAAATGCATCAATGCNGCTTTGCTGGTTCCATAGGCAATCCGAAGGGTACTCGCACGAAGTCCAGAAATGGAAGCAATGTTGACAATACTGCCTCCTTCGTTTTTCAGCATGAATGGCG
>FUFK010056949.1_pt1 | contig 12799 bp, 12 predicted proteins | sample 1021851 | NCBI WGS metagenome assembly FUFK01 (sample SAMEA51879418, study PRJEB19060) | metagenome | reverse complement strand
AGCGGGGCAATGGTGGTGCCTGGAGGGACCTATTTGGCCATGGATGGCCAAATGAGAGCGCCCAGGGAAGGCTTGAGCGATCCCGGAAGGCACCACCATTGCCCCGCGTCTCGGATACGGAGCACCAAACACCAGGAGAACCACTTTCTTGCGGGCATAAAAAAGGCCGCCTGGGGGGAGGCGGCCTGGGGTTCCTTCAAATGCCTGAAGGAAGGGGGGATGCGCGTTGCGTGACGTCCTGGGGGAGACGTTGACCGTCCGTGGCCAGCAACGCGAATTCACTGTGCCACGATCCCGCGCCGCCGTGTGTAAAACAGCTTTAAATGTCCCTGCTTTCCCGCCTTCATCGTTTCACCTTGAGACCTGCTTCACAAAGCCTTCATGGGTGACGACCGAGACTTGTACAACTATAACGGTTTGTACAGCTTCAAGCGCACCGGACGGAGGCAACCATGGGGCGGCATTCAGACAGCGACGATCAGCGGATTCCGGTGGGCATCAGTGCCTGCCTGATGGGCCGCGAGGTGCGCCACGACGGCGGCCATAAGCATTCCCGCTATTGCACCGGGGTGCTGGCGCGCTATTTCCGGTTCCGCTCCCTGTGCCCGGAGATGGGCGCCGGCCTGTCCACGCCGCGGCCGGCCATGCACTTGGTGGATACCGACGACGGCGTGCGTCTCAAGGCGACCCGCGGCGACCGGGATTTTACCGCCCTGATGGACGGCTTCGTCACCGACACCGTGGAGCGGCTGGGGGATCTGCGCGGCTTCGTGCTGATGGCCAAGTCGCCGAGCTGCGGCATGGAGCGCATTCGCGTCTACCGCGAGGACGGCGAGGTGGCCCGGCGTGATGCCAGCGGCCTGTTCGCGGCGGCATTGATGGACCGTTTCCCGTTGATGCCGGTGGAAGAGGAGGGCCGTCTCAACGACGACCGCCTGCGCGAGAACTTCGTCGAGCGTGTGTTCGTCTACGACGACTGGCGCCGGTTGAACGAGCGTGAGGGCGGCCTGACCGCCAAGGGATTGATCGACTTCCACAGCCGCCATAAATTCCAGCTTCTGGCCCATTGCCAGGCCACCTATCGGCGCCTGGGGCCGCTGCTCGCCGACCTTAAGAAGCGACCGTTGGCGGACATCGCCGACGACTATATCCACGCCTTTATGCCGGCCATGGCCAAGCGCATTTCCCCGGGCGCCCACGTCAACACCATGCTGCATTTGATGGGTTTCCTGCGCGATGAGCTGGGCGAGCAGGACCGCGCCGCGATCCACGAACAGATCGACGCCTACTTGCGCGGCGAGGTGCCGCTGGTGGTGCCGATGACGATGCTGCGCGCCGCCCAGAGCAAGGTGGAGCAGCCCTACCTGGCCACCCAGCAGTACCTGCGCCCCTACCCGGACGCGCTGGGGCTGCGCAACCGGGTATGAAACAGCCATGAAAGCTTTCGACGACGGTTACAGCATCCAGGCGGTGAGCCGGCAAAGCGGCGTGCACCCGGTGACGCTGCGCGCCTGGGAACGCCGTTACGGGCTGATCCGCCCGGCGCGCACCGAGCGCGGCCACCGCCGCTACAGCGACCAGGATCTGGCGGTGATCGAGCGGATTCTTTCCTGGCTGGACCGGGGTCTGCCGATCAGCCAGGTGCGCCCGGTGCTGGAGCAGGACGGCGGCCCGGTGACCGCGGTGGCCGGCCCCTGGCGGGACGCCATGGAAGACGCCCTGCAGGCGCTGGAAGGGCACAACCTGCGCCGGCTGGAGCAGTTGTTCCAGCGGCTCACCGCGGACTATCCGCTGGGCCGGGTGGTCACGGGATTTTGCGACCCGTTGCGCGATCATCTGCGCGCGCTGCCGGGCCACGGCGCGTCGCAGGCGCTGCTGGACAGTTTTCTGCGGCAAAAGCTGGCCGGGCGGTTGCTGGCCCGGGCGCCGGGCCGACGCGAGCGGGCCTGGCTGGTGATGGCGGTGGGCGACCCGCTGCCGGCGCTGATCCAGGCGGCGGTGGCGGACCGGCCGGTGTGGTGTCTGGAAACGCCGGTGGCCTGGCCGGCGCTGACCCCCTGGCTGGCGGAGCCGCGTCTGACCGGCGTGGTGTGGATGCTCGGCGAGCGCCCGGCCCGTCGGCAGATCGGCCAGCTGTGGCCGGAGCAACAGCCCGAAGGCGCCTTTCTTTGCGCGGGACCGGCCCTGGCCGGGGACCCGCCGACGCCGGCCTGGCTGCCGTGCGAGTCGGGCGACTATCAGGCGGTGGCGAAGCGAATGGACGACGCCGAATCAATCACTCAACAGCAAGGAGAACAGGGTGCGACTGGTCTGGTTTCGAAATGATCTGCGCTGTCACGGGCACACCCCGCTGACCCAGGCGCTGGCGGGCGGCGACGCGGTCACGGCGCTGCACATTCTGTGCCCGGACCAGTGGGACGCCCACGGCGTGGCGCCGGCGCGTCGCTGGTTCGTGCTGCACAGCCTGCTGGAGTTGGGCGAGTCCCTGGCGGCGCGGGGCGTGGATCTGCATGTGCTCGACGGCGGCGATTTCGACGGCAGCGTCACCGCGCTGGAAAACTTCGTGGCCGAGCAGGGCGTCACCGAGGTGTTCTGCAACCGGGAGTACCCGCTCAACGAACTGAACCGGGACCGGGCGGTGGCGCGCCGCCTGGAAGCGCAGGGCGTGCGCATCCACGGTTTCGACGACGGCGTGCTGGTGCCGCCGAGGGCGCTGCACACCGGCAAGGGCACGCCCTATACCGTCTTTACCGCCTATAAGAAGCGCTGGGACGTGTGGATGGACGACCTTCAGCCCGAGGCGGTGCCGGCGCCGGACTGGCCCGGCGGGCAGGGCCGCTTTGTCGGCCGTGATCGGGTGGAACGGGCGCTGGAGACGCTGTCCGTCCCGGACTCGGTGACCGCCTTGTGGCACCCCGGCGAGGACGCCGCGCGCGGCCAGCTGAAGGATTTCGTCGAGCAGCATCTGGGCGACTACAAAGCGCGGCGGGACTTTCCCGCCGAGCCGGGCACCAGCGGTCTGTCCGCGGCGCTGTCGGCGGGCACGCTGGCGCCGCTGGACGCCTACCTGGCGGCGCGGCCGGCGCTGCAGGACGCCAAGGCCCGGGAGGGCGCGGCCACCTGGATCGGTGAGCTGGCCTGGCGGGATTTCTACCGGCAGATCATGCACCGCTTTCCGTCGCTGGCCACCGGCGCGCCGTTCCGGCCGGAGACCGCGCTGCTGCAATGGAGCGATAACGAAGAGCACTTCCAGGCCTGGTGCGAAGGCCGCACCGGCTACCCGCTGGTGGACGCCGCCATGCGCCAGCTGGTGCAGACCGGCTGGATGCACAACCGCCTGCGCATGCTCACCGCCATGTTCCTGACCAAGCATCTGTTTATCGACTGGCGCAAAGGGGAGCGCTTTTTCATGGCGCACTTGGTGGACGGTGATTTCGCCGCCAACAACGGCGGCTGGCAGTGGAGCGCCTCCACCGGCACCGACGCCGCGCCGTATTTCCGTGTATTCAGTCCGGTGCGCCAGAGCCACCGCTTCGATCCGCAGGGCCGCTTTATCGCCCGCTATGTGCCGGAGCTGGCCACCGCCGACGACAAGACCATCCATGAACCCTGGAAGCAGCCTTTGATGACCCCGGATTACCCCACCACGATCGTCGCCCACCAGGGCGTCAAGCAGCGGGTGGAGAGCGCCTTCCGCGCCGCCCGCGACGCCTGGAACCAGCAGAACGGAGACGCCTCTTGAGCCAGCGCATCGCCATTGTCGGCGGCGGCATCGCCGGCCTGACCGCCGCCTGGTATCTGAGCCGCGACCACCAGGTGACGCTGTTCGAAGCCGAGCCCCGCCTGGGCGGCCACACCTTCACCGTGGACGTGCAGCGCGAGCACGGCGACTACGCCGTGGACATGGGCTTTATCGTGTTCAACGACCGCACCTATCCGCGCTTCGAGGCGCTGCTGGCGGAGCTCGGCATCGGCCGCCAGCCCACCGCCATGGGCTTCGCGGTCACCGACGCGGAAACCGGCGTGGAATACTGCGGCGACGGCCTGGGCGGCTTTTTCGGGCGGCGCCGCAATCTGCTGGACCCCGGTCACTGGGCGTTGCTGCGCGATATTCTGCGCTTCAACCGGGAGGCGCCGGCGCTGCTGGACAGCGACGCCGGCGAGCAGCCCCTGGGCGCTTATCTGAACGAACAGGGCTATGGCGAGCGCTTCCGGCGGCATTATATTCTGCCCATGGGCGGCGCCATCTGGTCCTGCTCCCTGGCGCAGATGGAAGCGTTTCCGGCCAAGTTCTTCGTGCGGTTTTTTATCAACCACGGGTTGCTGGCGTTGCGTAACCGGCCCCAGTGGTACGTGGTGCCCGGCGGTTCCAGCCGCTATGTGGAAGCCCTGCGGGCCGCCTGCGGCGCCCGCTTCCACACCGCCACGCCGGTCACCGGGGTAAGCCGGGACAGCGAGGGCGTCACGGTGCGCACCGGCGACCAGAGCCATCGCTTCGACCAGGTGGTGATGGCCTGCCACAGCGACCAGACCCTGGCGCTGCTGGCCGACGCCGACCCGCGCGAGCGGGACTGCCTGGCGGACCTGCGTTACCAGCCCAACGACGTGGTGCTGCACACCGACACGGCGATGCTGCCCAAACGCCCCCGGGTGTGGTCGAGCTGGAACGCCCTGCTGGGGCGCGCCGATGACGCGGAGCCGGTACAGGTGACCTACAACATGAACATTCTGCAGGGCTTTCAAGCGCCGGAGACCTTCTGCGTGACCCTCAATGCCGGTGATCGGATCCGCCCGGAAACGGTGATCCGCCGGGAGGTGTTCCACCACCCGCTGTTCACCACCGAGGGGCTGCTCGCCCGCGAACGCCTGCTGGCCGCCAACGGCGAGAACCGCACCTGGTTCTGCGGCGCCTGGTGCCGCAACGGCTTCCATGAGGACGGCGTGGTGTCGGCGCTGGATGTGGTGGAAGGCATCGGCACCCGCGTCCATGGCGGCCCGGGAGCGGCGCTGTGATTCCCCGCTTCGCGCTCGCCACCGGCCAGGTGTGGCACCAGCGCCACACGCCCATGCGGCATGCCTTCCGGTATCCGCTGTGGCTGGTGTGGTGCGATGTGGATACGCCGGACCGGATGCTGGCCCGCCAGCGTTTCTGGGGCCGCCGCTGGCGCCCGGTGACGTTCCGCGACCGGGATTTCATCGACGCCGATAGCCGGCCGCTGGGCGACAAGGTGCGCGACCGGGCCGCCGAGGCCGGCCTGGATTGGTGCGCCGGCCGGGTGTTCATGCTCGGCCAGTGGCGCACCTTCGGCATGCTGTTCAACCCTCTGGTGTTGTACTTCCACTTTCCGGACGGCGCCGAACGGCCGGCGTCGATGCTGGCGGAGGTGCGCAACACCCCCTGGCATGAACGCCATATCTACGCCCTGACCCTGAGCCAGGGGCCGGGGCCGCAAACGGTGGCGCATGAAAAGACCTTCCATGTGTCGCCCTTCCTGCCGCTGGGGCTGCGCTATCACTGGCATCTTCACGCCTTATTTCCCGATCTGCGCCTAACGTTGGAGGACCGGGACGGCGACCAGCTGGTTTTCGCCGCCGGCCTGAAAATGCACATGGCGGAGGCCGACGCGCCCGCCATGGCGCGGGTGATACGCCGCTTCGGTGCGCAGAGCGTGAAAACAGTGGCGGGCATCTATTGGCAGGCCTGGAAGCTTTGGCGCAAGGGCGCCCGGTTCCACGCCCACCCGGGTAAAGATAAGCAAGGTAATGGGGAGAACACTCATGATGGACGGTGATAAGGCGCTGGTGGGTCAGCGCCCGTCCTGGGCGCAAAGTCTGGCCCGACGGCTGGTGCAGGGACACCTGGCGAAGATGCCCAAGGGCGGCGTGGTGTTGCATGAGCCCGACGGCGAGACCGTGTCCATTGGCGACACGGCGGCCGAAGGCGCCGCCGAGATCCGTATCCATGATTGGGACAGCTACCGGCAGATGATGACCGGGGGCGCCCTGGGCGCCGCCGAAGCCTATATGGACGGCGCCTGGGACAGCCCGGACCTGGTCGCGGTGGTGCGCTTCTTCGCCGCCAACGTAGACGCCATGCGGGCGCTGGAAGGCGCCGCCGCCTGGCTGGCCAAGCCGGCGCTCAAGGCCCTGCACGCCATGAACCGCAACTCCCTGAACGGATCGCGCCGCAATATCGCCGCCCACTACGACCTGGGTAATGATTTCTTTGCCCTGTTCCTGGACCGGCACATGATGTATTCCAGCGCCATCTATCCGAGCCCGGACGCCGACCTGGAAACCGCCGCCACCCACAAGCTGGATCTGATCTGCCAGCGCCTGCGCCTGGCTCCGGGCATGGAAGTGCTGGAGATCGGCACCGGCTGGGGCGGTCTGGCGCTGCACGCCGCCCGCCACTACGGGGTGCGCGTGACCACCACCACCATCTCCCGGGAGCAGGCCCGGTTCGCCCGCGAACAGGTCCGCGAAGCCGGCCTGTCCGACCGTATCCAGGTGCTCGAGCAGGATTACCGGGAGCTGCAGGGCCGCTACGACCGCATCGTTTCCGTGGAAATGATCGAGGCGGTGGGCCACCAGTTCCTGGACGAATACTTCCGCGTGCTCAACCAGCGCCTCAAGCCGGAAGGGCTGCTGCTGCTGCAGGCGATCACGGTGCCGGACCAGCGCTACGAATACGCCCGCGACAACGTGGACTTCATCAAGCGCTACATCTTCCCCGGCGGCTTTTTGCCGTCAGTGACGGTGATGTGCCAGGCGCTGCGCAAGAACACCAGGCTGATGCCGGTGGGGCTGGAAGACATCGGCGCCCATTACGGCAAAACCATCGAGGACTGGCGGGCCCGATTTATCAGCGCGCTGCCGCGCATCCGTGAACTGGGCTTCGACGAACGCTTCTGCAGAATGTGGGATTACTANCTGTGTTACTGCCAGGGCGCCTTCATGGAGCGGGCCATCAGCACCGTGCATNTGCTCGCCGCCGGNCCGGATTACCGGGGNGGCGAGGGCTTGAATCCGGGCGGCGCGGCGTCCATATANGACGATGAGGCTGTCGCTTTTGGTCATGGTCAGCGTCCTGCTAAGACCAATATGGTATGATCCCGACACCGAGACCAAAGTGGTATCCTGGACAGCAGGTGCCTCAAGCGATTGATAGTCCCCTTACCCTGGGGTGGTGATGCCGTATGACAGCACAGGCCCAAGAGATCGTGCGCGCCCATNTGGCGGGCGCTAACGAGCAGACCGAACTCACCGACGATCAGCGTTCACTGTACCGTCAGCGCATTAAAGAACGGTTACAGGCCCGTGACGCCGTGATGGTGGCCCACTATTACACCGACCCCGAGATCCAGGCCCTGGCCGAGGAGACCGGCGGTTGCGTGGCCGATTCCCTGGAAATGGCGCGCTTCGGCCGCGACCACCCGGCCAGCACCCTGATCGTGGCCGGCGTGCGCTTCATGGGCGAGACCGCCAAGATTCTGAGCCCGGAAAAGCGGGTCTTCATGCCGACCCTGGAAGCCACCTGTTCCCTGGACATCGGCTGCCCGGAAGACGAGTTCGCGGCGTTCTGCGACCAGCATCCGGACCGCACCGTGGTGGTGTACGCCAACACCTCGGCGGCGGTGAAGGCGCGCGCCGACTGGGTGGTGACGTCCTCCATCGCGGTGGAACTGATCGAATACCTGGATCAGCGCAACGAGAAAATTCTGTGGGCGCCGGACAAGCACCTGGGCAATTATGTGCGCAGTAAAACCGGTGCCGACGTGCTCTGCTGGGACGGTGCCTGCATCGTCCACGAAGAGTTCAAGGCCCAGGGGCTGGAAGATCTGAAGGCGGCTTATCCGGGCTCGGCGGTGCTGGTGCACCCGGAGTCCCCGTCGTCGGTGGTGGAAATGGCGGATGTGGTCGGCTCCACGTCGCAGCTGATCAAGGCCGCCCAGGAGATGGACAACCAGACCTTTATCGTCGCCACCGACAAGGGCATCTTCTACAAGATGCAGCAGCTGGCGCCGCACAAAACCTTCGTGGAAGCGCCCACCGCCGGCAGCGGCGCGGCGTGCCGCAGTTGCGCCCACTGTCCGTGGATGGCCATGAACGGCCTGGAAAACACCCTGGCGGTGCTGGAAGACGACAACGGCTGCGGCCAGGAAATCTTCGTCGACCCGGCCCTGGCGGCCAAGGCCATGAAGCCGCTGGACCGCATGCTCGAGTTCGGCGCCCGCCTTAAACCCTGATCCATCGGGGCGCCGTTCCGGGCGCCCCTAGAATTCCTCCGAGGACAGCCGCTCCATTTCGCTCATGCGTGCGCTCAGTTTGCTGCGCAGGGCGAACTGGCCGTCGGCCTCGTCCAGGGCGAAACGCATCTGCCGCAGGGCGGCCTGATCCTGACCGCGAAGAAACAGCACTTCCGCCCGGGCGCGGTGGGCGCGGGCGTTCTGGTCGCTGTTGCCCCAGGCGTCGGCGGCCAGCGACCACAGCATCGGGTCGTTGGGCCGCTGCAGCAGCAGCGGCTCCAGCAGCGGCGCCGCCTGTTCCGGCTTTTTGCTCAGCAGGTAGGCGCGGGCGGTCATCACCGAGGCGGCGTAGTCCTTGGGATTGATGGTGAGCACCTCCTTGCCGCGCTCGATCACGTCGGCGTAGCGGCCCTGATCCATATCCACTTCCATCAGACCCAGCTGGAACCAGATCTGGTCCGGGTGCGCCTCCACCAGCTCGGTGAGCGCGCGGCGCGCCGCGTCGTAGCGGTCCTCTTTCAGGTCGGTGAGGGCGAGCCCGTAGCGCGCCGCCTGCTTCTGAACGCGGTCGTTGCTCTCCAGGCGCCGCCCGAAGTAATCCCGGGCCCGTTCCTGGCCGTCGAAGTAACGGGCCTGGATGCGCGCGCGCACCAGCTCGAAGGACGCTGACGGATTGGCCGCCGGCGCGCTCAGCGAGCGCGCCCGGGCGCGGGAGTCGGCGACCCGCTCGGCGGTGAGCGGGTGGGTGAGCAGGAACTCCGGCGGGTCGCCGGAATAGCGCTGCTGCTCCAGCATGCGCTCGAAGAAGCGCGGCATGGCGCTGGGGTCCATGCCGGCGGCGGCGAGAATCTGCATGCCCACCCGGTCCGCCTCGTATTCGTTGTGGCGGGAGTAGGCCAGTTGCGCCTGGATCGACGCCGCCTGGGTGGCGGCGATGCCCGCCATGCCGGCGTCGCCGCTGCCGGCGATGGCCAGGGCGATGCTCGCCAGCATGGCGGCCAGCACCGCCGGGCCGCGCCGTTTCGAGTCCATGTAGCGGCGTGTGAAGTGCCGCTGGCTGACGTGGGCGATTTCGTGGGCGACCACGCTGGCCACCTCGTCCTCGCTGGCGGCGTTCAGAAACAGGCCGGCGTTCAGGCCGATTACCCCGCCGGGCACGGCGAAGGCGTTGATGGCGGCGCTGTTGATCACCACGATCGCCAGGTCCGGTTCGTTCAGCTCGCTGAAGGACGCCAGCCGATAGACCAGATGTTCCGCGTACTCCTGGACCAGCGGGTCTTCCATGATCGACGTCTGGCCCCGCAGGTCGCGCAGCCAACCGCGCCCGAGCCGGTACTCCTGCTCGGCGGAAATGATCGCCACGGTGGGGTCGCCCAGTTCCGGCAGATCCTGTTGTTGGGCCTGGCCCAGGCCCGCGCCCAGGCACAGCAAGGCCACAAGAGCGAAGCGCGCGGCAGCGATCAAAATGGACTCTCCTTAGCGATCCGCATTTTTCGTGTCACCATGATTCTGTCGCGACGAGGTGTCTCTGATAATGCCGTCATGTGCCCTATAATGACCGCCCCTGCGAACGGATCACACCATGGATATCAAATATCTGGATGCCCGCGGTCTGAATTGCCCGCTGCCGCTGCTCAAGACCCGGCAGGCGTTGCGCGCCCTGCAGGCCGGTGCCTTGCTGGAAGTGACGGCCACCGACGCCGGGTCGGCCCGGGACATCCCTGAATATCTTCGACAGTCTTCCCATGAGCTGGTTCGCCACGAGCAGGACGAGCGGGAATTCCGCTTTCTCATTCGTTGTGGCGACTAGGCCCGAGGTTCTCCGATGCTGAATGTGCTTAAAGGCTGGTTCAATGCCTGGTTCTCCGACGAGGAGGCGGTGTACCTGCTGTTTCTGTTGCTGGCGGGCTTCGCTGTGGTGCTGTTGTTCGGCGGCATTCTGGCGCCGGTGCTGGCGGCGCTGGTGGTGGCCTACCTGATGCAGGGGCTGGTCACCGCCCTGAACCGTTACCGGGTGCCGCCGGTGCTTTCCGTGAATCTGGTGTTCCTGGTGTTCCTGACCGCCCTGGTGGCGGTGCTGGTGGTGCTGATGCCGCTGCTGTGGCGCCAGACCGTGCTGCTGGTGCGCGACCAGCTGCCGGATATTCTGCGCACCACCGAGACCTGGCTGCGCAGCCTGCCGGAGCGCTATCCGGAAATGATCTCCATGGAGCAGGTGAACACCCTGGTCACCATCGCCCAGCGGGAGCTGGCCCAGCTGGGGCAGTCGGTGCTCACCCTGTCGCTGTCCTCGATTCCCAACATGCTGGAAATCCTGGTGTTCCTGGTGCTGCTGCCGCTGCTGGTGTTCTTCTTCCTCAAGGACCGCGAGAAGCTGGTGGGCTGGGTGCTGGGCTTTCTGCCGGAGCGGCGGCGTATTCTGTCCCACGTGTGGCAGGAAATGGACCAGCAGATCGCCAACTATGTGCGCGGCAAGGCGGTGGAAATTCTGCTGGTGGGGTCGGTGACCTTCCTGGCGTTCCTGCTGCTGGGCCTGAACTACGCGGTGCTGCTGGCGGTGCTGGTGGGGCTGTCGGTGCTGATTCCCTATATCGGCGCCACCATCGTCACCGTGCCGGTGGCCGCGGTGGCCTACCTGCAGTTCGGCTGGGGCGGCGACTTCGCGCTGGTGATGGTGATCTACGGGGTGATTCAGTTCATCGACGGCAACATCCTGGTGCCGCTGCTGTTCTCCGAGGCGGTCAATCTGCACCCGGTGGCGATCATCACCGCGATCCTGTTCTTCGGCGGCGTGTGGGGCTTCTGGGGGATTTTCTTCGCGATTCCGCTGGCGACCTTGCTGAAGGCGGTGATCAATGCGTGGCCCAAGCGCAGCGATGCGTGGCGGTTGCCGGCGGGGGAAGTGGAGGGGAGTAAGGAGTAATAGAGAGGGCTCCGGGATCCTGCGGGGCAACCTTTGCCGGCAAGCAAAGCTTGCCTTTCGCGGGCTGGGCCCGCCCCCACAAGGCCCGCTCCGGCGGGCCCGGTGGCACGGAAGTCAGAGGCCGTGGACGGCGTCGAGGACGTCCTCGGCGTGGCCTTTGACCTTGACCTTGCGCCAGATGTCACGCACCACGCCTTCTTCGTCGATCAGGAAGGTGCTGCGCTCGATGCCCTCGAATTCCTTTCCGTACATCTTCTTCAGCTTGATCACGTCGAACAGGCGGCAGACGGTTTCGTCCTCGTCGCTGATCAGCTCGAACGGGAACTCTTGCTTCGCCTTGAAGTTCTCGTGGCGGCGCAGGGAGTCCTTGGACACACCGAGGATCTCGCAGTTGGCTTCCTGGAAGTTGGGGTACAGGTCGCGGAAGTTCTGGCCTTCCGTGGTGCAGCCCGGGGTGCTGTCCTTGGGGTAGAAATAAAGCACCACTTTCTTGCCCTTCAGGGCCGACAGGGTGATGGTGGTGTCGCTGGTGGCCGGGGCGGTGAAGTCCGGCGCCGGCTGTCCTTCTTTGATCGTCATGGTTGTCTCCTGCTACTGCCTGATCGCGGCCTCGGGGCCGCCAGCGGCACAGCTTACCGGGCCGGGCAACGCTTGTCCGCCCTTCGGGCGGGGTTTACCATAGCGCTCCATTAATCAAGGCGTCGAAAGCGTTTAAGAGGAAGCGGCATGATTCGCGGCAGCATCGTGGCAATGGTAACCCCCATGCGCGAAGACGGATCGGTGGACTGGGAACGTCTGCGCGGTCTGGTCAACTGGCATGTGGAGCAGGGCACCCATGGAATCGTGGCGGTGGGCACCACCGGTGAGTCCGCCACCCTGGGCTTCGAGGAACACGACAGTGTGGTCCGCGAGATCGTGGCGGTGGCCGACAAACGGATTCCGGTGATCGCCGGTACCGGCGCCAACAGCACCGAGGAAGCCATTCGCCTTACCCGTGACGCCAAGCGTGACGGCGCCGACGCCTGCCTGCTGGTGACGCCGTACTACAACAAGCCGCCCCAGGAAGGCCTCTATCAGCATTTCCTGGCCGTGGCCCGGGCGGTGGACATCCCGCAGATTCTCTACAACGTGCCCGGCCGCACCGCCTGTGACCTGCTGCCGGAAACCGTGGAGCGTCTTGCCAAGGTGCCGAACATCGTCGGCATCAAGGAAGCCACCGGCAACCTGGAGCGCGCGCGGGAAATCCGTGAGCGCTGCGGCGACGATTTTCTGATCTATTCCGGCGACGACGCCACCGCCCTGGAGCTGATTCTGGCCGGCGGCGACGGCGACATCTCGGTGACCGCCAATGTGGCGCCGGCGAAGATGGCCGCCATGTGTCAGGCGGCGGTGGACGGCGACGTGGACCGTGCCCGCGCCCTGAACGCGGAACTGGAACCCCTCCACCGTGATCTATTCCTGGAAGCCAACCCGATTCCGGTGAAATGGGCCCTGTACGAAATGGGTCTGATCGACAGCGGCATTCGCTTGCCGCTGGTTCATTTGTCGGAGGCCGCCCAGCCACGCTTGCGCGAAACGCTGCGTAGCTGCGGTCTCCTGGAGGGATAATGCATCGTAGTTTGATTGT
>FUFK010752277.1_pt1 | contig 12800 bp, 10 predicted proteins | sample 1021851 | NCBI WGS metagenome assembly FUFK01 (sample SAMEA51879418, study PRJEB19060) | metagenome | reverse complement strand
TTGATCTTTCATATCAAACTCCATACGTGTAACTTCAGGATCTGGAGCTACTGGCAGTTCTTTTGCTTCAGCAATATCTGCTTGCAATGTAAACCACATGCCTGTTCCTGCTACTAACACAACACCTAATGATATTATTGTTTCTAAACTTAACTTTACTTTAGTGTCTTTACCTATTTCAGTTGCCATTATTTCTCACCACATTTTTTACTTGGATTACCTACTTGCCTCCAGTCTTGTTTAACCCATGTTCTTAAGCTTCCTCCGCTGCTAGTTCCAGTAACATTACTCTTGCTAGATCTTTTATATTTACCAGCCTTACCAGCTTTTCTTTTAGCTCGTATAACGGCTTGTCTTTCAGAAGCGCTCATACTAGCGATTTTAGCTTTAGGCAGACACACTTTAGTAGTGCCTCCGCCCTTAGCTTTAACTCGCTTTTTAAAAGGATTTTTTGACTGTTTAAAAGCCATATTACTTCTTTTTTAACTTCATTGCTGTTTTTTTCATTTTAGCAACAGAAGCTTTCATTTTCATTTTCATAGCAGAAGCTTTTTTCATTTCCATAGCAGACTTTTTTAACATAGCCATAGAATCTTTTTTAAGCTTCATAGCAGCTTTTTTCATTTTAGCAGCCGAACCTTCTTTAGCTTTAATAGCTTTTACTAAGTTAGCTGGAAGTTTAGAAGCTTGTTTAGCTGTAACTTTCATAGGCGCTTTTTTCATCTTAGCAGCTGATTTTTTCATATCATTTGCACCTTTACCATCTGCAGCAAAAGCTGGTACTTTTTTACCACCAACAGTTACCATTTTCATTTTTTGTTTAGCTGCAGACTTTTTTTTGCCCATCAGCTTCATAGGACCTTTTTTCATTTTAAATTTTGTTTTTAATGTGTTTATACATTGAGTTACCTAATTTTTCGCCCATTTTACTGTCTGACTTATAGTGAGCGTGGGCAACTCGTCTACTATAAGATATATTTTTACCGGTTTTATTAAACGCTGATTTAGCTTTAGGATATTTATCGCCTAACACTTTAGCTATTAATACGCCTTGTACTGAGTGACCTGATGGGTATGATGGCGTTTTCATTGACTTCATTTCAATATCTTTCATATTGATATTCATTTTTTTAGCCACAACTTTTGGTCTAGGTCTATTAAAGTGTTTCTTAAGTTCTAATATTACAGGTGCTGACTCTTTTATAAGTTTAGCAGCTGTTTTGTTATCGTAGTCTTCAACACCATTATCTTTAGCTGTTTTTTTAAAAGCAGCTTCAATATCATCGTTGTCTTTAACAAACTTTTTGTTTATAGGTATACTTTTAAGTTCTTTAACTTCTTGCATCGTATCAAAACTATTATCACCAGGCGGCTTCATTTTTTTAAATGACGATATGTTAAAGTCTTTAAACATCTTTTCTTTGTCTTTTTAATCTTTCTTTAGCAGCTTTAGCAAGTCTTGCTTGTTCCATTTTACCCATAACTCTAGCTCTTTGCTCAAGTACAGTTAATATCTGTATTTTTCTAGCGTAAGGTTTGTTAATTTTCATAACCTTAGCTATTGTTTTTCTTGCGTCAGCTACTGTAGCAAATTTAATACTAACAGTATCTTTTGGGTTTTCATCAGTATATAGTCTTCTACCACTACCTTTAGGCTTTTTACCTGTACCAACTACAGGATCTTTACGTTTTTTTGCTGGTGATGGTCTGTTTGTTTGCATATTTATAAACCAGTTCGCTAATTGTTTGTCTCTTGGCGTAGCATCTTTTCTAGCTTTTAACTTGCGAGCCTTGTCAACTGTAACATCACCGCCGTATAATTTTGATATACGAGCTTTTAAGACACCTCTATAAGCCATTATTTTTTATCTTTACCTAATCGTTTTCTAACGATGTCCATTGTTTTACGCATTTTAGAAGCATAACTTGGATTTTTACCTCTATTAAAAACTACTTGTTGATTTAAGCTGCTAATAATTCTAGATAAATTACCTTTGCGAGATTTAATCATCCAGCTAGCTAAGCCTGAAGCTGACAAGCTTTTAAACTTACCTTTAGCATCAGGAGCGTCTGAGTGTTTAAATTTACCCATACGCTTTTTAAACGGATTACTTTTTTGCGTATACATTAGCACTTGTATCTTGAAGCCCACATATTAGCGTAAGCACTTGGATATACATCAAATTTTCTTCTAGCAGCAGCCTTTTGGCAAGGCTTTAGCTTACCTTTCATAGGTGACATACTCTCTAACTTTTTAGCTTGATTAGCATGCATTGTAGCAGAGTTTTTTAATTGACNTATTATTTTCTTTAGTCCTTTATTTTTTAATTTAAAAGCCATATTTATTTGTTTTTTTTATTCATTTTATAATCACGCTTAGCTTCGCGTCTAGCTTTACCTTTTTTATACCCGTAAGCAGCAAATTTTTCTGCTCGTTTCTCGCGTTTAAACTCATAAAGTTCTCCTGCTTTTTTAGCTTCATTATACGATTGGTCTTTCTTTTTTCCTTTGTCGTCAAATGTTATTGTAGGATAAGCTCTATAAACTGTCTTGCCATCAACCTCGCCTGAGCCATAAGCCATTTTATGAGTTTCAGTTTTACCTTCTTTATTAACGTGACCAACGCCTTTTCGTATAGATCTAGCATGCTTTTTTCTACCACGCTTGACTAGTTTAAAAGGATTATTTTTTTGTACGTACGCCATAATATTAACAATTCCATCTGCGTCTAGCAGCTAAACCTCGTTTACTTTTCCAATTTCTTGATCTAGCACAAAACGACTTTCTACGCTTTGCAGCTTTACTACCTGGTTTTAATTTAGATGGTTTAGTTGTTACAGCAGTTCTAAGTTTACTACCTGGATTTTTACGACGATATTCTGCAACGCCTTTTTCAGTCATACCACCACCAGCAGCTGCGCCTGTGCCAGTGTCTTTTGCTTTATTAAAGTTTTTTCCAGGCCCTATAGTACGTCTAACATCTGGCTTACGTTTTTGCATAGGCGAATCATCAAACACTTTTATAGGATTTTTAGTTGTTTGAAATGTTCGTCTTCTACCACATCCTGTTACAGGAAAAGGATTATTTCTTTGCGTATAAGCCATAATTAAAGTATTACTTATTTAGCCACCTATTTAATTGTGATGGTAGCACAGCTCACTTTTGTTAGTTGTACGTATACTACAGCGCTTGCCATTACTTAAAATTTGACGGCATTGTTTCTTTTTAGCTTTCTTTTCTTCTTTAATTTTTTCTTTAGCTTCTCTAACATCTTCATATGTATCGATACCTAGCTGCCATTGATTCCAACCTAGCGCTACAAACAAACGCTGTGTTGCTGTATTATCTTCATTAAAAGCTTCTTTTAAATTATCAAGCTTAGTATATATCCTGTGCACAGGAGCGTTAGTAGTACCTTCAATTAAAGAAGTTGTCATAGGGTATACTGGATTATCAATATCAAAAGCACCTATCTCTGATATTACATCTTTATTATACTTGTATGTATCAGTAGCTCTTTTTATTTTTCTAGCTTTACTACCAATTTGTGGCGACACATTTAACACTTCTACAAACGTATTAAAGTAATCAGCTTTATAGCCTTTTTTACTTTCTTTCATAAAACTTCTAATTACATTTTTAAATGTAGAAACTATAGCGCCTTTTATACCAGAACCTCTTAGCCAGCTATCAGCCATACTGTTTACTAGACTTTCTTTTTTCTGTTTATTTTTAACGTCAGCATAATAAAAACCTACTTTAGGATATTCAATTCTGTCTATACTACCATCTTTAATGCCAGCATTATACTCTCTTTTTACACTGCTTGGTACTTCTTCTTCTTCTGGCTCGTCTTCTGCAAACAATGCTTGTTGTAAGCTGTAAAATATTAAACTTTGTATTGCACCATAATAAGCTATTCTTGATAAATGATCTCTAATATTACCTCTTTTATTTGCAATATCACTTACAGCTTTCTTAATTATTCTATTGTATTGTAGCGGTGTATTTTGAAAAGCAAGTAATAATCTACCTAAAGGTGAAGCTTGCTGTTTAGATATACGATCAGGTCTACTAGATTGTTGAGACTCTTCTGTAATTTCTTGAAAGTCTAACATAGCTTGACTTTCAGCTTGATCTTGAGTCATACCTTGCTTCATTAAAGACTTAACTCTGTTTCTATAAAAAGTAGCACCACCAAAAGCAATAGCAAAACTATCTACTATTTGCGTTGGTGTAAAACCTATTTTAAGCAAATACGCTAATGCGCCTGAAGCACCACCACCACGACTTAAACTATCAGCTAAATCAGCTGTTTGTATGTCTTGCTGTAGTCCTGAACGTCTAACTTTAAGCTGAGGTGAATTAAATAACATTTTAAAATCTTTAGCAAACTGCGGGATGTTAGCTATAGCTTTAGCAAAAGCAAATATATTGTTATCTGTATGATTTATAAAGTTTACAGTAGATATTGACTGCAACACTGCAGATCGCATGTTAAAGAACATAATAGCACCAACTGATCCTTGTAGCCAGTTTAAAGCTTTATTTGTTGAAGCATTTTGTCCACTAGGTCTATTTTTACCAGTTTTCATACGATACAACATATCTTTTAAAGCTTCAACGTAGTCAGTACCCATAGCAGCTTCTAGCTTAGCTAATTGAGCTTCATTGTTTAAAAGTTCATCTACGTTTTCTTGCCACTCTTGCAAAGCGCCGTCTCTATGTACTTTATTTAAAGAGTTGTACATATCGCCTTTAATACTACTAGCTGTCCAAGTATCAGTAGGCGCTAAGTATTGATCACCTTCTATTTGTAACGATTTTCTAACTTTTAATGCATATTCAACCATATCAGCGTCTTGAGCTACTTTAGCTGCTATAGATTTACGCTCAGCTGTAGTTAAACCAGGCACATCTAAATCTTGTAAGTCCCAAAGGTATATTCTTATAGCGTCTTCATTTGTAAACTCGTTATCAAACTTTTTCTTTAGTTTTTTAATAACATCTTTATGCTCTTTTCTTATTTGAGCATAAGATTCCATCATATTGTATTGTATAGAGTTTAATTTTCTATATGCTCTATTATATGGATCAAAGAAAACTTGTTTAAAAAACTTCATGTCAGACTCTCCTTGCTCACCTTTACCAGCTAATCTCATCATTAAGCCTTGGAAGTCATCAGCGCCTGGCGCAATAAAAAATTCACGACTACCTTTTTTAGCGCCTATTATTTTAGCTCTAGCAGGATCTATATCTTGATCAATACCTACAGTACGCTTAAGTATACTATCAAAGTTTTGTTTTTTAGTTCTGCTAAATTTCATTTTAGCTTGTATCGACTTGCCTTTAATGTCTAATTGATCAAATACATTTTGTACCGCTTGCACGTTTGTAATAGCGTCGTCTACAAAATACATATCATTGTAGCCTTCATTAGCATATTTGTCAAGCACCCACATAGCTTTTGCTTCACCAGTGCTATTGCCTAATCCTGTAATATTTTTTAAAGGTATATTAACACCTTCAGATTTTAGCCAAGCATGTATTGCTTCTGCACTTTCAGGTGCTCTAGCTGTAAGTATAAACACGTTGTCAGAGCCATACTTTTTAATTTGATTTTTCATTTTAGGTAGTAGCGGGCCTGGCTTACCTTTAGTAACTTTATTGAAGTCAGTGAAGTCAAACTCATAACCTTGATTAGCTAAGTCTTCACCTACAAATGGCCATTGATCAGATGGTATTTCTTTTGTTACACCTTCTTTAGTAGCTATAATAACATTTTNACTAATACCTACAGTTTCNTCAAANTCNAATATACTAGCACCTTTNGTTTTAGAAAAATAAGCTTNTGTTCTAGCTTGATCNGAAGCTTTAGTTATNTNTTGAGCAACNNTTAGCTTTGTTGATTTAGAAGATTTTATTTTTATATTTTTATTACGGGCTTTGTTTAATAAACTTACGTCTTGTTTTTCAAAAAATATAGAGTTTAATTGAGGCTCTAATCTTATAGATACTGTGTAATGAGTTTTAGCTGTATTTAGTTTAAATCCTACTCTAGCCATTATAGGTATTGGAGCTTTTTGATCAGCGAAGTTATTTAAACCCTCTAAAGTAACTTCTGAATCTGTACTCATATTAAACATACCAGCGCTACCCATGTCAATAATATGACTAGGCTTTGGCGTACCATCTTTTCCTTGTTTTTGTTGATAAGAATAAGCAACATCTTCAGTTGTAATAAATTCAACATTATTATATATTTCTAAATGTAAACCTTGTTCTTTTATATAATCAACAGCTTCTTTACTAAACTGTAAGTTTCCAAATTTAGTATATTGTATTGCGTCGTTTCCAAACTTTTTCTTAACTTTGTCAATCATTTTGTCAAAAAGCTTGCTTGCTTTTTCAATTACAGCATCTTCTTTTTGTAAATAATTATCTGTTTCTTTTTTATCTTTAGTTTTTACTAGCTTNTTTTGACCTTGNTTNTAATTAAAANTANNTGATATNCCTCTAGCTGTATTACCTTTTATTTCTATAGCTAAAGCAACTTTTCCATTTCTTGTTATAACAAGATCTGGATTATTATCTTTTTCAGAAAGCTTTTGTACTTTATAGCCTAAATTTGATTTGTCAAAAATATTTTGAAGTCTTTGCCTTGCTATAATTTCATACTTTTTATANGTAGCTATTTTCTTTCTTNTTTTNTTACCTGTNCTTGGATCGTTTCTAACATAATCTAAAGCATCTAACTCATCTTGCGTTATACCTAAGTCTTCACGATTAAAAGCTTCAGCGTTTCTCTTAACATAATCGTCTATAACATGGCTTTTAACTTTACCATCAATATTTTCATCATTTATAAAATCTTGAAAGTTTTGACCATAAAAACCATCACCAGACTTTTGTCCGTAAAGTATATCAAANCCTTTTTTAGCNTNAGTTTGTTGTGNTTTTGTAAAACTAAATTTAAGGCTAGGCGCTCTATTTATTTTAGTAGCAACGCTATTAACCATAACATCTTTAGCTACCTCAGGCTGCGCTTCAAGAAGCTCGTTCATTATTTCAGGCTCTTGCATAGTTTCCATCATAGCATCTTGCGATAACTCAGTAACTATCATACGAGATAAACCGTCTTTTCTAGTACCTAAAGTAGAAGCTCCTAGCTCATAGCCTAATACCTCTTGCATGTTAGTGCCAAAGAAAAATGCTTCAAGCTCTTGTTTTGTAGGCATACGTTTTTCAGATAAAAACACGCCTTCAGCAGACTTATTAATAGCGTCTGGCGGTAGTTTACCTTGATCAATAGCTTTTTGTATATCTTCTTGCTTTGTAAGTCTTTTAACAGGTACAGTAAATATTTTTTTACCATCTTTTAATTTACCTTTACCAACAAGCCGCTCCATAGCTACTAAATCTTGCACTGTAGAAAAATCTATAATATCTTCAAAGTTGTTTAAAACAAACTGTCTATATGTAGCTTTAGTTCCAATAGCACCTTGAACAATATTCTTCATGGTCTTTTTTACCATGTTTTCAAAGTTAAGTAAAAACTTATCAGATGTTATATCAGCTTTAAGCCTTCGTAGAGTCGTTCTAACGCCTTCTCTGACACTTTCTACCTGTGTCTCACCTATTAGCTTAGAGCCATCGTTATTTTTTAATTTATGTCTGTATCTTGACTTTAACTCGTTTTTATCTTGTTCTGTCTCTTGTGATCTGTTTTCAGCGTTGATACTTAAGTTTTCTTCTTCAAGCCTAGCTAGCGTAGGATCAGCTTCACCTTCTACAGTTTCTGCTGCAGTTCTACCAGAATCATCTATTGGCGCATCTAATGATCTTCCTGTAGGTGTTTTTTTAGCAACTTTAGAAACATCACCCATTCTATAGCCAAGGCGTTGATTAATATAGCCAGATAGTCCAAACTTGCCTTGCTCAGTAGTCTCTTCTTCAGGATTAAATCCTAAAACGTCGGGTATTAGCTTAGCTTTAACATCTTCAATATAGGTTGCTATAGGCACGCCGTTAACATTAGCGTCTTCACTTTCTGTATTTATACCTTCTCTAGCTAGTCTAGCTTTTATTAAACCAGTTAAACCGTCACCTTCAATCAAATAATTATAAGCTTCAATATTTACACCAGCGTCATACTCTGCTTTTGTTTTAGCTTTTTTACCAATAGCGTCAACATCACCTGATATTTTTTTAGCTTTGTCGGATATTTTAGTTAACGAGGCTTTTGTCTGTGTAGTTTCACCTACTTGTATTTTATCTTGTTCAGCAAACTTAGTTACTCTTTTGCTACGCTTTCCTTGCTTTATAGTCTTATTATAGTTTTTCATAAAGTTGTAAGCTTGTCTGCCATTTTCAAACTCACCTCTTCTTCCAACAAGTCTTAACACTTCTTCAGTAAAATTTAATATTCTATTGCCAAAGCTTTCGTTAAAAGATATTTCTTTTTTATTTATAGCATCATCAAAATACGTAAACATTTCTTCTGATGTAAAATCAGGCTCTCCATTTATATCTTCATTATTTTCTACAAACCTTTTTTTAATAGCAGCTTTTTGAGAGTCTGTAAGTATATTATAAAAGCTTTTATTTAAATTTATTTTTTGTTTAGTAGTTAAATTATCAAACTTTTTACCAAAAATTCTATGTATAAATTCATGACTAGCAACTGATATAGCTCCAGTTTCTTTAGCTACGGTATCATTTTGAAGCATGACTCCACCTACAAAAACACCGTCACGGTCTGTAACATCAAGGTTCGGATCACCACCTAGCTCTTCATATCTTTTTTGAAACTTTTTAGAGTCACTAAATCTTTCATATTCAGCGTTTATGTCATCTGCGTAAGCTTTAACATTGTCTGAAAACTCTTGTAAAACTTTTTCTCTAGCTAAAGCTCGAGTTGATTCAATCTCATCACTTATTTTTTCAAATTGATCTTTTAAAGCTTTTTTTTCTTCTTCAGAAGTTGCAGATCTATACGCTCTTGTTAATTCAAGTTGAGACTCTATGTTTTCTACATATTCATCTAATTGATCATTAGTCATAGCGTCTATAGTAAGCTTATTGTTACCTTTAACTCTATTAGCTTGAGCAACTAGATCTGTCATTTGATCTTTTATAACTTCTTTTGACTTTTTAGTTTTAGCTTTTTCATAAGCCGTTTTAAGCTCTTCGGCTTTTTTAGCTATTTCGTTTAGTTTAGCTTTATCATTAGCATCCATAAGCGTATTATACGCTCTTTCTTTAGCACCTTTACTAAGTTTTTTTAATCCACCTGAAGCTTGAATAGTTTTACCAACAGCACTACCAACTATAAAACTATCACCTAGCTCTTGTATAAATTGACTTTCTAAGTTTAAAGTAGCTATGTCTGATGATAATTCGCCAGCTCGACCTTCTTTTCTCTGTTTATTAAGAGTGTATGCATCAAAATAATTACTCACTAATGTAGTTGCTGATTCTGCAAAACCTTCTGCTAAGCCACTACCTATAACTTTTTTACCAAACGCTAGTATACCTTCTTTTAAAAACTCTTTAGCAGCTTTAGCGCTTGTTTGATCATTAATTAAGTTAGCTTTTTTTAATAAATTTCTTGTAACTATTTCAAAGCCTGCTTCAATAGCACCACTACCTGTTGCGTTTAACAGTAAATTACCTACATTAGCATCTTCTTCTGAGCTAAATAACTCTTCTTCAAACTTATTTCCAGCAGTACTAATGCCTAAAGCTACCATACCCCAAGGCCCAAGTCTAGCGGCTATTAAAGATGGTATGGCTTCTATCATACCGTCTACAGTCTTGTTTGCAGCNTCGCCATATTTACCTTCTTTTATAGCATTAGATATTGTNCCGCCTTCTCTACTTATATAGTTTAATAAGTTTTCTTCTAAAAGCTCAGTTTGACGAGTAAATACTTTATTTCTAGAAAATATATCTTGTTTTTCTTCTATTGTTAACTCTGTGCCATCTAACTCTTTGAAAAACACTTCTACGTTAGTACTTACAGCATTTGCATAGTCAGCTATACCGTTAACCGCGTTAACCATGCTATAGCTACCAATAGCTAGCTTTTCTGTAAGTGTTGTAACAGGTTCTTTAAAACCAGGATCACCAGGTTGTAATTGTCTTACTTCGTATATGCCAGACGTAGCAGCTGTATCGGCTTGAGGCGAGTATGCTGACTTAAAAACATCAAAGTTATTACTAAAAAACCCTCGTTGAGTTATAGTTTCAAAAACTGTTTTTTGATAATTTTCATTAAGCATAGCTTTGCTAAAATCATCAAAAGAAACATTGATTAAGCCTGATTTAAATATAGTTTGATATAGTTGTTGTAGATTATTCATTGAATATTATAATTGGCCGTANGTTTGAGTGTATAGTTTGTCAAAGTTTTCACCTGTCATTTCAACGCCTGATTCGATCATTGTATTATACACACTAAATATATTATCTAGAGCTATACCAGCTTGACCAATAAACTTACCGTCTCTTCTAATATAATTATTTATTGGTATTTTAGTGTATTTTTCATCTATTCCAATAACTAGGTCTTCAAGACCTACAAGCTCAATTGCTTCTTTAAAATCAAAACTTGTTGCATCAGCCTTAACACTTTCAGGCATACCAATTACTTCTCTATTTCTATTTAACTGTGTCGCTACAGATTTATCGTTCATTTGATTATCATAATCAAACAGTTTATCATAAACTTGTTGCTTAGTATTTTCTGTTCCATATACACATGAACCATCGTCAATAGTCGCATCAGATTTATAGTTAGTAGCTTTAGGATCTGTGCAGCCTACTCTTGGGTTTAGTACACCATCATCGGTCTTTTTAGCAGCTTGTATTTTATTGTATTGACTAGCAACGCTGCTCTTCAATTTGCTATGATACCAAGCAGAGAAGTGTTGTTTAACATTACCTGTACTTCCGTCTGCTAATACACCTGCATTTTTTATTCTTTGTCTCTCAGCTTCTTGAGCTTCTTCACTAATAATATTATTATCTTTAAACCAAGTTTCAAACCATTCACTAGTATCAAAGCCTAAAATATCTTCAGCGCCTTCGTTGTCAAATATAAATGATTTTAAACCTGCGTTACCAACACCTTCCATGTTCCACAGGTTATTAATTTTATTGTGTAGTATTCTATCATCAACAAATTGAGCGTTAATAACTTCATTATATAGTCCAATATGTTTTTCCATAACAACAGAATTAGCATATACAGGACCAGCTGCATCTATACTAGATATAGCTACAGGATCTTCATTTGCATTATCAGGATTTTGCCAATGTAATTTGCCATTTATATTCACAAAGTTTTGACGATTACCAATTAAAATATCGTTATATAAAGCTTTTTCAGCGTCAGTCATGCCATCACTTAATCTCTCAACTGCGTTATCGTCTTTCATTAAGTTTCTAATACCTAATAGCTTTTTATTATCTTCTCTAAGTTGAGCGCTAGTAGTNTTTATNTTNTTTAATTCATTAGCAAGCTCTTGATACCTTGGATTACGAANATCCATAAANGATAACTGTTGATTTATNTGTCTAAATCTTAAATTATTTTGCTGCATNATACNGTTTACAAGATCNCCNGTNCCNTCGTATAATAGTGATTCATCTATTTCTGGATTAGCAGCGATATAAGCGGCCATGCCAGCTTTTTGCGCTTTATCTGCTTTGTTTTTTAAATCTATAAGTGGTTTAGTAAGCGCTTGTGTTTGTAATGACTTAACTAAAGGCTGTATTGNTTCTTGTCTAGCATTAGTTGATAGTTTTTCAAATAAGCTAGCGCCAGTAGATTTACCTACGTTTTTAAATAAATCTCCAAGAAAATCTTGGCTTGACATAAAGTCTTTATCGTTTTGTTTCTTTGCCATTATTGTATTTTATTATTTTGGAGCAACTTCATCCATAAAATCATATCCTTCTTTCTCTAAATCTTCATCTGTAGTTATAGTATCTACATTACTTTTTTTTTTAAGAAAATCAAATTCACCACCTGCTACACCACCAGCTATTGTGCCGCCTAAATCACCAAGCGCGCTGCTAAATTGTGTTTGTGCTGTATTTAATGCTTGACTAGTGCCTGTTTGTCTATCAGCTGCTAAACCATATAAGTTAGCTATTCTATTTTGTTCTTGTTGTTGTCTAAACAAATCGCCTTTTCTTTGTAGCATATCTGCTTGAAAGTTGCCTTGACGCTGTAGCATGTCTATTCTCTGCGCGTCTTGTCTTTGTAATGCGTCTATTCTGCTAGCTTCTCTACGTCTAGCTGTTTCGCTTTGACGCTCTTGTCTAGCAATGTCTACAGCCGCTTGTCTAGCTTGTTGCGTGCCGATGTTAGATATTTGTTGTGCTAAACCAGCTACACCGCTACTACCGGCTACGCCTCTTAAATTTTGTAATATATTTGCTTGTTGNTGCTGTGATTGTTCACGCATAAAATCTGCAGCTCTAGTATCAACTTGTGGCTCTTCAAATACGTTTTCCATACCTGTAAACTGACTAGTTATATCTTCGTATGGACTTGTTATGCCTTCATAAGGATTTGTAAACTCAATAGCATTATACTCTTCTCTAGCTTCTGCTAATCTTTTTCTTGCTTCTGCGTCTCTTCTTCTAGCATCTTTTCTAGCTCTACGAGCACCAAGAGCACCTATTAAAGAAGAGCCTATACCTATAGCCGTTGTCGCTGATAGACCTGCAAGAAGTTTCATTGGACTTATACTTTTTAAACCTACTATTGCCATATTATTAAATTTAT
>FUFK010067934.1_pt1 | contig 12802 bp, 18 predicted proteins | sample 1021851 | NCBI WGS metagenome assembly FUFK01 (sample SAMEA51879418, study PRJEB19060) | metagenome | reverse complement strand
GTCTCTCCTCCGGCTAGAGCTTCCCTTAGGTGATCAGTGACCTTCTCTCGGTCAGTGACCGCCTTATCTGCTACTGCCCGCTCTCTGGCCTTAATCAGCAGGTCAACCCTTGACCTTATCTCAACGTCTGCCATCAGCCTCGATGCCAGTGTATGAATACTTGCAGCGGTAGTTGAGTCACTAGGCTCGTAAGCCTCCCTATAGCTATCAGCCTGAGTCATTCCACTTGCCACACACCTAGCAAAGTGGAGCTGCTTTGGGGTTAGTTGTTTGCCTGCCATTACCATTCACCGATCAATAATTAACCGGATTAGATTCTACGGCCTTGGGATCACTATCGGAATGCACCGTATACCGTACAAAGTACAGTGTTGACCGTACACCGTATATCGGTATAATCCGATCAGGCCCAAGGGAAAGTGAATTAACTAACAAGAGGGCCAACACAAACTAGGAGACTGANTATGACCGAACAAATAGACCCCCACTACTTCTCCAGAAAGAGAATTTTATCCTTCGGCGGCGGCGTAGATTCCAGCGCCATTCTGCTCATCCATCTTTACCACGAGAATCTGATGATCGACCACGTTGTCTTTAGTGATACCGGCGCTGAGTCGGCTGAGACATACGCNAATGTCAGNCGTTTTCAGAAGCTCTGCGAAGAGCGCGACCTACCCTTCGATATTGTTAGTAANGAAGGCGAGACCATAACNCAGTGGGTTACCCGACTTGGNATCGTCCCAGTGATGATCGGCGGCTCCCATGTTTGCTCAGCTAAGTTTAAAGGCGAGGTGATCGCCAAGTGGGCAAAGCAGACATACCCNGACTCAGAGATCACCTACCTCATAGGCATAGAGGCTAATGAGCTTTACCGCAAGAAGCGATTCACCAAGCCTAAGAATGACAAGGCCAAGTATGAGTACCCGCTTATAGATCTGGATGAGACCAGAGAGAGCTGCATCGAGCTGCTCAAATCCCACGGCTTCANTGTCCCCAAGTCATCATGCGTATTCTGCCCCTTTATGAGCAGAGAAGAGATCTACGAGGCCAGACAAGATCCTCAGAAATGGGATCTCATAAAGCTGGTCGAGGAGCGGTTCCAAGAGGAGTCACCTCGAAAGCATCAGGCTTGGATAGATGCAGGCAAGCCTCTCAGCTTGACCCGACCTAAAGAATGGAAAACCGGCAGCGCGGTAGTGACTGAGGGNAAAGGTGATGTAGGCGACCACTGCAAGATCGGATGGAGGGCACCTGATGGTATGTGGCAGCATGACTCATGGGCCAAGGGAGCGCGTCTATTCACCGCTAAGGTGGACGGTGAGCTTCTCTCGATAGATCAGTGGGAGAAGAAGATCGACTCTGAGAGCGCACCTCAGAGGCCCTCACTGGGTCAGTTAATAGAGGCTCAGTACCAATAGTCGAAACTCCCTTCGGGGAGTCCGGTCAAGATGACTACTTGATCGCTGATGAGACAAGTCACTAACTAGGAGAATCGGAAAATGGATCAGATAAAACAAGAGCTAGAAGATAGAAGGTCGGAAGTGGTTAATTTTGTAGAGCCAGTAGCCTCTGGAAAAACCAAGGTCAAGAAGACCAAGAGGGCATACCGAATATGGATCGAGGGCAAAAAGCTTGAGGCTGCTCAGTTCCACGCTGGGGAGACATACAAGGTCTATTACGGCCCTGAGTCGATTGAGCTTTGCCCTAGCTTGGGCGGTGATCGAGCGGTGACTGCAAGCAGGCCCATCATAGATCTCCACGAGAAGCGCATTGGAGAGATCTTTAACGAGGGAGACCAGATAGAGGTCAAGTACTACGAGCATGGTCTGATCACCTTCAGGAGAGCGTAAAGCCGAAACCCCTTCGGGGGTCTGGTCGAGTTGGCTACTCGATCACTGATGAGGTAAGCCACCAAAACTAGGAGAACCGAAAATGAAATNNNTAATCTTATCATCTNACATTCGTGATTCTATTCGTTGCGCATGAGCATCGTGGTCACTGCNNNCGGTCTGGGGGTCGTTGACCTCTGGCTAGAGGCAAACACCGATCTGAGCCCTTTNCAGATCACAGTCGTTAACTGGGGCCTCTGGGGAGCCTATTTCGCTTCCTTCGCAGCGGGTCTGAAAATCTCTGGAGGTCATATCTAATGCCATTACCTTATCGTTTTTTCTTCATCAAGCTTGTATTGCTAGATGACAACCTCTGCGAGATCACTGTCAGAGATTCTCATAATGATCACTTGGTGTTTTCTTACTTCGCTGACAGTTCCTTCAGGGGTAAGGAAGTTATCGAGCAGTACATACTCAAGCGAGAGCTGGGAGACCATCAATACTCGATCAGTTTTGATCTAAGGGGGCCAGCTAACCGCGCAGCATAGTCGAAATCCCCTTCGGGGGATCGTGTGGAGGCTGGGAACCTTGCACCTGATGAGATAACCCAACAACTAGGAGAATTGGAATNGCTTANAAAAAGCAAACAATCATTACCGGCTGGCTTCCTTACCGGCTTGGCGGTGAGATCGGTTACGACTATCGAAGGACATACGTTCTACATGGTCACTGGAAAATCGAATCAATAAAGAGGTTTCTCGAAAGGAGATCTCTGACACAAGGTAAAGCAGACCATAGTGTGTGGGATACCAGTGGCAAGGGGAGGCATGACTCTGTGCGTGTCTATGATTCATCAGAGGGAGCCGCGCAGGTGACTCCCCACGGCTTAGTGAGGATTTGAATATGACTTTATCAATTAACAGTTTGCTGCCAGACCGAAACGTGATGGCAGAAATCGAATCTCTGAGAGATTTTTTCGAGACCACGCCTATCGAATCAAAGCAGAGATTCAAGGGGATCATGGAGATCAATCGATTGTCTGAGAAATTGCTGGCCGAGGCTGGGAGAAGGCCCTTCGCAGATCGTAAGTGGTCATCAGTAAAGACCGTGGTCAAATTCTTAGACAATTGGGAGAGAACCGAAAGAGAGGCATGGATGGCCCATAAGGAGCGATCTCAATGAACGACTTAATATTATCGGATGAGCAGTGGGTAGAGATCTATTCCGATCTGGCAGTCATTCTGGCTGAAGAATACGGGGATGGCCCCTTGATCACCGAGATCGCAGAGAACGGTGACGAGCGGTACACCGAGGCTTCTCAGGATCGCTTTAATAACTATTGTGATGAGGCNACGAGCATCATGGAGAGAATCGGATTCAAGAGATTGAATGATGAAGATGAAGTTCACGCGCAGCCTATGACCCCTATCGGGGAGCAGATCGGCAAACTGCTCAAGCAGCGCAACTATCCCGCCGCCAAGTTCATAGTCGAGCATGAACGACTCCACGATCAGATTCAGAAAAACCCAGGCCCAGGTTTGGAGGAGAATTCTAGTGAATGAGAATAATNNGAAACTTTATACAGTGAAAAAATGGTACCTCGATGACCTGTTGTCTGAGATCGATAGGGCGAATGATGAGTACAAAACCNCTCGTGATCCCTGCGCTCGGTGTGGGGTCTATAGCTTTGAGGGCAATGTACCTCTCGACGATAAAGGCGAAGAGATCGGTGACCGCTACTACTGCATCGATTGTATCGGCTCAGTGAGTGATCAAATTGAAAAATGGATAGAGGATCAGTAATCGAAACCCCCTCTGGGGGTCGCGGAGAGGGTGACAACCTACCGCCTGATGAGATAAGTCAAATAAACTAGGAGATCGGAAATATGGCTTTCAATATAAGCACAGTGACAACACAAGCAGCGGCTACCGCTGTTGAGACATTCTTTCTGAATGACTCGAAACTAGTCCCATTCTTGTGGGGCGCGTATGGAGTGGCTAAGTCAAGTATCGTTAAATCGATTGTGGCTTCACTCTCTGAGACTACTGGCAATCAATGGGGTCTATTAGATCTCAGGGCCTCACAGATCGACGCTGTAGACACGAGAGGTGTACCAGAGATCATCGACCACGAGACCGACTTTGCTCCCCCACGATGGCTCCCCAACGTGGAGCGGGACGGTGAACACGGGGTCACCTTCATTGATGAGATCTTGCTGGGGATGCCTTCAGTCCAAGCTAGTCTTTACCAGCTAATGACTGACGGTAGGCTGGGTTCATACATACACCCTAAAGGATGGCATATCATAGCTGCCTCTAATCGTCCTGAGGACGCCGCTGGGGTGCATGGTCGTGTAGATGCTGCACTAATGAATCGATTCGCACCGCACCTGAACGTGGTGCCTAGCGTAAACGAGTGGACTGAATGGGCCTATCAGAATGATATAGCTCATGAGGTGATCGCATTCATTCAGTTTCGAGGGGCACCAAGCTCTGAGAATGGAGGGCTGCTCCACGAGTACCTCGACGGCGGCGTACCTAAGGGCAGCATAGCAGTAGCTACTCCACGCTCGTGGGAGTTCGTTAGTGAGATCATNAAGTGTGGTCTGCCTAAAACTATCGAGGCCGATAGCATTATCGGCGCAGTCGGTATGGGTGCAGGCTCGGAGTTTTCATCTTTCCTGAGAGTAATGAGGGACATACCAAGTTTTTCTCAGATCTTGGATGACCCTGACGGGGTGCCAGTACCGTCAGAAATCAACACGATCTATGCGGTGTGCGCTCAGCTCGCAGCTAAGTGCGATAGATCGAACATAGGCAACGCTATTAAGTGGCTTGCCAAATATGACGATGAGCTGATAGCGGTTCTCTTCGCCCTTGCGATAGGCCGTGACCCTGATTTCAAGGAAACCCAGGAGTACATACAGTTCAAAATTGACAATCAACTAGGAGAATAAGAAGTGACAATACAAGAAAGCGCATTGCTAATTAAAATCAAGTGTACGAAGTGGCAGCACTCCAAGAATGACAAGGACGCTGCAACTGCACTTGCCATCCAACACAATGTCTTTGATAAGGCTGGTAACCCAGATCACAAGGCTTTTTCTGTGCATCAGAATATGGCTGACGTGCCAGTGATCAAGGCCCTCGACAAAACGATAGGTCGGGTTGGAAATAACGTGGTTAGAAAAATGCTTTTACCGTGGGTTGAGGGGGAGCATTTAGTGACCGCCGATATTCTCGACAAAGTCGAGCGGAAAATCGAAGAATATCAGGATCATTTAATTAAACTTAAGCGTGAGCTAAAGTCAGAATGGCCAATCAGACTCAAAGAGCTAAAGAACAGGCTGGGCGACAAGTTCGATCCAGACTTCTATCCCAGTGTAGATGACATTGCTGACGCATACTCAATAACCTACAAGCTTAAGAACCTCGAAGACTCTAATGACACTAGGGTCAAGCTTCCTAACTCTAAAATCAAAAAGATTAAGGAAGATGCTGAAGAAGAGATCAGCCGCAAGGTCAAAGTCGCTCACGATAAAATCCGCGATAGGGTTGTCAATGTATTAGAGACGATGATCGAAGGTCTGGAGAGGCATGGTGTGACTGAGGAGGGAGCGACTAAGGCTTCCAAGTTTGCCAACTCCACGATAGCGAATGTTAAAGAGCTGGCAGATATACTGCCTGATCTGAACATCTTCGGTGACGATCAGCTAGACATTGCAGCCAACAAGATCCTTAGCAAACTCAGAAACGCCAACCCTGATGAGCTAAGAGAATCTGAAGACAAGCGAAAAGAGACTATCAAGGATGCTAAAAACATCGTCGATTCTCTCTCTGGCTTTTACGATTAAGGGGGCATCATGACTAATGCATTTATAGCTGAACGTCTAATAGCTAAGTCCAAGAAAAGGATGGTCAGAGACCATCCATTCTACACGGCCTTGCTCTATCGGATGGAGATCGTGTCCACTAACCAAGTTCGCACGATGGCTACTGATGGTAAGCATATCTTCTACAACCCCGACTGGGTTGTCGAGAAGACTGTTCCAGAGATCGTTTTCGTTTTGGCTCATGAGTGTGCCCACGTTGCATACTGCCATCACACAAGAAAGCTAATCGGCAACTACGAACACAAGCTCTGGAACGAAGCCTGCGACTATGCAATTAATGGGGGGCTAGTGGCTGCTAGGTTTACTATGCCTGAGGATGGATTGATTGATTCCAACTACACTGGCTGGGCGGCAGAGAGAATATATGCCGATCTGAAAAGAAAGCTGGCTGAGAACCCTGATGATGGCACTGGGGAGCCTGATGATTCTGAAGGTGAATACTCAATTTCTGATGGGGATTGGGGCGAGGTGCTTGATGCGGTGGATGATCATGGCAAGGTGCTTGATGCTGCTGGCATATCTGAAGAAGAGATCTCGATAGCCGAAGAGGTTCATCAGGCAGCGCAGATTGAAAAGAAGATCGGCAGGGGCGGCTCTGATGCTCAGATCAGGGATGTAATCGATTCTCATAAGGGTGCGGTGCAGCCGTGGTATCAGATCATCAAGGATCACTTACACGATCAGGTGATTACCGATCAAAGCTTTGCCAGCGTTAACAGGCGGTTCGTTCATCAGGGATTGATTCTCCCAGGTAACCTCACTACTCCTAATGGGGAGCTGGTTATCGGGATCGATACCTCGTGTTCACTGACTCTGATTGAGCTGGCTGAGATCGGCACTCATACTCAGGATATCGTCGATGAAATTAACCCGACTCGAATCCACATAGTCTACTGTGACTCTGAGGTTAGAAAGGCGGTCTCTTTCGATAGGGGCGAAGATATCGAGCTTAAGTTCTACGGCGGNGGCGGCACCGCATTTAACCCAGTGTTCAACTGGGTAGAGCATGAGCAGATCTATCCCAGCGCATTGATCTACTTCACTGATGGNTATGGNGANGTTGGNCCTGATGGATACCACGGGGTNAACTTCGAGGTGCCAAGCTACCCCGTGATCTGGGCNAGCAATGGGAGAGAGCCTTACTTTGAAGGTTGCGAAGAATTCGGGGAAGTGGTTTTAATCTAACTAATCGGGGGCCTNGCCCCCTTGGAGAATGAATATGAATGAACAACGTAGAAAAGAGCTTCGCAGTGTATCAAAGGACTTAGATGTCCTCTCAGAAATACTGAACCACGAGGCGGGAGGAGAGGATGAGTCTTATGACAATATGCCTGAGTCTTTGCAAGACACTGAAAAAGGACAAACCCTTAAAGAAAATGCAGAAACGCTTTATCGCCTTCAAGATGTTATTGATGGAGTGATTGAGGAGATTGACAAATTAACTGGCACCAATCCAGAGGAGGGGTAGTGATTGAAAAAGAAATTGAATACAAATCCTGGGTTCACATTTTGTCTGATGAGCAAAGTGCTAAGATTGATAAAATTGTTTTGGACTCACTGATCGAGGATGGAATTATCCCTAGCAGATTTGGGTTTAAGCTCGTGGCAATTTATGAGGAGAATGCTGATGAATGATCATGACATTGATGAGGCCGAGGTCGATAGGATCTCCAAGCTTATCGATAAGTGGCGCGAACCCTTCGAGGCTATCGAGAGGGCTTTGCCTCAAGTCGCAAGCAACGAAGAGATCGAAGCTCTGTTTATGTTCATCTTTGATCTCTATCATATCACCGACACTGACGATATCCTCGACAGGGCGAATGGTGCAGCCGAGGCGTGGATATACACACTGAAGAATAAGCCTAGGGGCACAGAAAAGATTCATTGAATTGCCTTACCCACTCCTAGTTGCGCGGTGGCGGCAGCGTTTAAGCTTTGGCAAGCTGGGTAGGGCATTATTCGGAGCTTGCCAAGGCCCGCCATTTAAATATAATTAAATCTGCATCACCAAATCTTCCCGATGCAGCCTCATGAGCCTCTGTCCCTCACAAGGGGGCAGGGGCTTTCTTATTTGACGTTCAATATTTATAAGACTTCGCGCCCATCCTAGGGGGTCAAATCCAAGCAGGACAGNATTACAACTTTTCTTGTAGCTTTATCATTTAAATAATAATTTATTAGAAAAATAATAAGGGTACGTTTTGCATCCAAAATATGAAAAGCATTCTGGTATAGGTGATCACCAAACAGGTCTATTGTGTCTGGTTCTAAAGCTTTGTAACCGACTGCTGTATTACTCATACTGTCCCAATACAGGGGTCATAAAAATAAAGTATGACTACGACCCCATTGAAGCGGTCGTTTCAGAGGTTTTTAGGGGGTAGGTGGGTACCGGGAACCAGGTTTGTCCCGGTCGATGCCCCGGCTGGTTATCCCTACCCCTGAAATAGTTACGAAAGTGTTGATCTATGTATCTAGTGAAGCCGTAGAGGACAACCTGTATGACACAACTGGTCACAAAAACACTGCTGTTGGTACATGAGCTAAACGAAGAATACAGCCGTAGGTGAATAGCTTTTTTTCAAGCCTTATGTATCAAGGGTTTCATAACTATTTAGGGGGTAATAATTAACCGCAGGAAATCTTGCAACTTCCCGTAGTAATAACACNGCNGTAGGTNGCAGAAAAAAGCTTGGCTCTAGAAGTTTGTTCTGGTTAAAATCTGACTCAAGGTACTTAACACCTAAGCCTCAGTGTCCCCTAGCACTGATCCCTCAGTACCTTATCCCCTGCTCTCGACTCCCTTTCCAGAGCAGGGGTCTTTTCATTAGTAAGCATCTTTGACAACAGCTCTATCTTTTCTTGGCTTTCAGTCCAGACATTCTCGATAACGTGTCGATATAGAATAGTAACTCCGACTTCCCCATACTTTCTTTCAATCGCCTTGAGCAGACCTCGTAGTCTCATCANNCCAGAGGTCATCATGTCTGGTTTCCCTCCCCCCAAGAAGCCAGCCATGTTTGGTGATTTGAGATAAATATTCGCTGCCTGAGCCAGACCGACTATCCTTTCCGCTTCGCGATGCTGAGCCAAGGTGATGCGGTCTTTCATAAGGAGATCATCAATGAACAACTGGTCTTGCACTCGTGATCGAGCGAAGCCGTTGTCGGAAGCCTCGACAGTCACCTTATGTTTTTGGTGAAGTTGACGGCTCCCGATCTCGTTTACTANAAGCTCAGTCCCAATCGTCATCTGTCTCTTGGAACGACTTCGTTGAGAGACTGGTCGGGATATCGATTTGCTCAACTACCTTCTCCGAGTATCTCCCTGAGGGAATATCATAATCAAGTGTACATTTGCCAGTACTTCCGATCCACTTGAACCTCACCTTCCAGCAATGCACTTCTACCTCTTTGTTTGCATTCTGATGGACGGTGATACCAAGATCTGCCTTAGCAAAAAAGCTTGCGCTACCTGATATGTTCATTCCCTTAGGAACCGCCGTTGCCCCGCTTTGATCTGTTGGCATCTTGCTCGGATGTGCAATAAACCAGATGTGAACCTCGTGCGATCTGGCAAAGCTCACCAGCCTAGTCAGCATATCGTTGATAGATTGATGCTCGTTGTCAGCCGCCGTAGTGTTGGCAATATAGTTGTATGGGTCAATCACAAGACCCCTGATACCCTTGCGAAGTATCGCAGATCTCGCCCGATCAAGTATTGAATCAATGGTAGCCGCCTCGCCTGATCTTTGTTCGAGGAACATCCAGTGATCATTGATGTATTCCAGCACCTGTTCAGACTCTTCTTTATCCATCCTCTGGTTCGGGCCTTTAAAGAAAGGTTTGCCTACAATCTTTTCCGCAAGCTTTGCAATATGCAGAGGTGGAGGATTCTCAAATGATGCAACAGCGAACTTCCAATCATAGGTTTTTGCCAAGTTAACCATTAGCTGGTCAATGAACTCAGACTTACCTGATCCTGGGACGCCCGTTACCACTGACAACTGACCTTGCACGATGGTGAAGAGGTCATCTACTGGAGCCATACCAGTGGACAATCCGCCAATTATCCCGTTGTTATACAAATGATTGACCTCTGCTCGGTAGTCATCAACCATATACACACCTTCGAGTGGCATTGGCTCCGCCTCTTCGACTAGTTTTCTTACCGCTCCCTCGCCGTAACGAACAAGGACATCGTTCATGTCTTTGCATTCCGCAGGGTAATTCACTTGGTAACACTTGCCTCTCCCGATCCTTCTGGCAAGTTCTTCTCTCAGGGCCTCGCCTGCCTCATCGAAGTCAACGGCCAAGACAATTTTCTCGCAGTCTTCGATCAGATCCTTTGCTTCCCAGACGTAATTGAATTTGTTGTCTTCAGATGGATCAACTCTTCTATTGCTTACCCTCTGCGGGGCACCGTTTGGAACTGACATCACAACTATTTGATCGTCAATGATGGATGCGCCAACACTCAACGCATCTATTTCACCTTCAGTGATAACTATTGTGTTTGCTTCCGCTGCTGCGCGGGCCTCATCTACCCCCCAAAATATCCTCGCAGCGCCGTCCTGAGTAAACCTTTTATCATTCAATGGTCTCCACTTAATCGCCTCTTTCTTACCGTAAACAAATCCAATCGCATCTACCTCTCCTCCCAGGATGTCTCCCTTGGATTTGAAATATCTTTTCGCTGTGACGATCTGNAATTTGTCTTTCACTCTCTCGTAGTTAATGCCCCGCTCACCTAAAAAGTTTGAAAGTAAATGCAAGCTTTCGCCGTTTTCGTTTTTAGGTACAGAGATTGCCGTCACTGTAGGACGAAAGGATTCTTTTTGTTTGTGACTTCCTGAGATCTCGCAGTGGTGGCACATGAAAACCGTTGCGTCTGGTTCTACTGTAACCGACAAGGTTCTTTCTGTTTTTTTCTTTCTGGTTTTTGAACAAACTGGACAGATATACCTGCCTGTCGAATCGATGGTGGACAAAAAAGTATCCATTATTTCTTGCGTCATAAATCTTCCCTGTGCATAATTCTTATACTCTTAGTAGTCTACTAAGACCTAGTAACCTACTTATTTATTATTATACTAAGTGTTTACTTAGCTAAGTAGACAACTTAGAACTCTTTCAAGATATCTTGAATCATCTTTTTCCTCCTTACTCCTTCTTCTTTTAGCACCTCTAAAACACGCTTCCTGAGGCTCTCAGAGTCGATCTCAGCGTGGTCACAATCCTTGGCGTGTCTTCGCTCAATGAAATATAAAGCGGCTGTAACACGTTCTTGCGGGTTCTCGTCGCCCAGATCTTTGATGGCCTGAACAAGCACTCTAGTCTCTAGGTCTGTCATCGGCAGTGCCTACAAATATTTCGGATCTTGGGTTCTCTTTGTCGAGTCCCCAGCGAACCCACTTCTCTTTTACTTGGCGATCATTTTTGTAAATGAATCCTTGCATACAATCGAGGATTACCGACTCATCTAGATCGGGCCTCCGACTTGCATAGTAGATGGTAATATCAACCCAGAGATCACCTTCTAGCATTTCTTCTTCTAGGTTAGGGCATTGCAACTGGAACGATTTAACGTAGTCTCTCGCCTTTTTCGATTTGATGAAAGCGGGTCTGCCTTTTATCGTTACAAGCTGCCTACTGTTCGCCTTACTTGCTGGCTCACCTAGAATTTCAAATCTTATACTTGTCATATTATTGTGTACTGTATACTATATATTCATGAGATTATACGAGTTACGCTTCATGAGCAAGATTGGAAGATGGGTTATTGCCCAAGAAAACAACGGAGGTATTAGTTATGACTACGAGCGACGAAGATATCAAGGTCGAGGATGTGGGTGTGCCGCATCGGCATCGGAGGGGAGAGAAGTTGCCAGCAAGCATCAACAACACACTGAAAACGATGGAGATCGGCAAATCATTTTTCCTCAAAACAAATGATGATGGTCACACTAACAGAAAAATTGGCGCGATCCGAGCAAGAATCTGGAGGCTCAAAGATGAGCAGCCAAAGAAGATGTTCTCAGTTCACAGAGATCACAAGGGTGGCACCAAAGGAATCAGAATCTACCGACTCGAAGATGATGAGTGTTTAGAGTGAAGATTACCAACAAACACAACCTCCCAGAGGTAGTAGTAAACGCTCTAACCTTTGACAGCTACTCGCGTGGGGAAAGCGATATATCCATCACACAGTTGATCGATAGTCCACGGGTCTCGATGCTGCAAAAGAAACACGCTGAAGATATCGAACAGGATGCAGTCGATTTCATCTGGTCTAGATTTGGAACCTCTGTACATGAGGTCTTTGAACGATCGACCCAGGCTGATGATTGCATCTCAGAGGAAAGACTCTTTGTTGAACGCAACAAGTGGACAATCAGTGGTGCCATCGATCTGCAACAGGTAGACGATGGACAAGTAACCATTTCAGATTACAAGGTTACTAGCGTTTGGTCTGTGATCTTCGACAAGCAAGAATGGCATAAACAATTGAATTGTTATGCGTGGCTGGTGCGTCACGCGAAGAAGATGCCTGTGAAGGAACTCAGGATCATTGCCTTCCTAAGAGATTGGAATCGCAGAAAGTCAGAAGAGGGAGGAGACTATCCAGAGTCACCTATTGAAATAGTCCATATCCCACTTTGGCCTGAACAGGAGCAAGACAAGTACGTTCAAGACAGGCTTGCCTTACATCAAAGCGCAGACTTTGACTTTGACTCTGGTGGAACATTGCCGCATTGCAGCACAGACGAGCGTTGGCAGAAAGATACTACCTATGCGGTGATGAAAAAGAATCGTGTTAGAGCCATCAAGGTTCACAAGGTAGAAGAAGAGGCGAATGAACACTGCGAGAATCTAGGTGCAGATCATTACATCGATACAAGAATCGGAGAATCAACTCGATGCGTTCAAAACTGGTGTCGAGTAAATCAATGGTGCGATCAATTCAAGGAGCAAACGAATGAGTGATTCAGATAATTGGGTAGTCCATGTCATGGACGATAAAGGAAATATGTCGATCATTGGGCCTTTCGAGATCAAGGAAGAGGCTTTTATATTCATC
>FUFK010041163.1_pt1 | contig 12802 bp, 15 predicted proteins | sample 1021851 | NCBI WGS metagenome assembly FUFK01 (sample SAMEA51879418, study PRJEB19060) | metagenome | reverse complement strand
TACACCTTCTGCCACCATAGATTCTGAGATTGGATTTATTGCAGAGATTTCTGCTATCACAACTGCTAACCCAACTAATTACTTTACAGACAATTGTGAAAATGCACTCTTCTTTGCTACAATGGTGGAAGCTTCTATGTTTATGAAAAGCTTTAACACTGTTCAGTACTTTCAACAAGAGTATACCACTGAGGTAGACAGACTGAGAAACAGGGCAAGAAGAAGCAGACAAGATGATATGCAACCTAACACAAGCCCAGCAGGTGGGCCTAATACACTTGTGGCAGGGAGTAACTAGAGATGAGAAGAAAGTCTCAAGAAGACTTAGCTGCTAGGATTAGACTAGGGCAGAGACCTAAACAAAGACAATCTGCTGCTCGGCGCAAAGGAAGGACTACTTCAGAACTTCCCTCAGATGAGGTACGTGACAGAGTTTCTAATTTTCTTCCTGACCCTAGACCATTTGAAAGAGCTTACGCAAAGTATCAAGCAGGTGAAAATTTAAGTACACAAGATAAAATAGATTTAGGAATAGAAACTGGATTTGCAGGATTAGCTGCTATCCCTGTTGTAGGAGCATTAGCTCAGAAAGGAAAACCCATGATAAAAGGTCTTGCAAAAAAGTTTCTAGGAGAAGCTTCAGAAAAACTTACTAAAGGAGAAAAAAGAGTTCCAACAGGAACATCAAATGTAAAAACTAAAAAACCTGAAAGTGTTCCTGCAAGTAAAGTAGATAAATCTGGAACAGGTGGTGGACGAGGAGCCTTTTCTGCAACAGGTAGACCTAAAGGCGCAGCTGCAGCATCTCAAAAGAAAAAGATGTTGAAAGATGCAGAGAAGGGTGCTGAAAAAATTAAGGACACTGCAAATCAAAGAAAGATTGCTAAAGATATTAAAGCAAAAAGAGGTGGTGCTGGTAAGCCACCTGCAGTTACTAATAAGCCTCCTGCAGTTACACCACCTAAGTCTCAGGTGCCTGCAAAAAGAAAACCTACTACTCCTGCAAAGCCCACTGGTCAGCGTGGTTTTAATCTAGGTTCTACCAAGCCTAAAAGCAAGCGTAATATTTTAGGTCCTTTAGCAGGCGCAGGTCTTGCTGCAGGCACAGCCGCTTACCTCTCTCAATCAGAGAAAGATGCTAAACCTGCTAAAAGTAGGCAAGCACCTGTAAACAAAGAACCCACTGTTAATAAAATGAGTGACTATGAATTAGCAGATGACACTAATATAAGGTCTCCGCGCAAAGCTGCTCCTAAACCTGCCTCCAAGCCTGCACCTGAAAAAGATGATGGTTACAGATTTTATGGTAAGAAAGGCACTGGTCTAGGAGACTTCTCCAGAAAGTATGGTATTAAATATGCTACTCAAGAGCAGTTTGAAAAANACTTTGGTTATGATGGAGAACAAATGGGAGGTAGACCGGGTAAAAGTAAGATGAAGACCCAAGGCCTCAACCGTTCCAAGCGCACAGGTTTCTCTGGTAGAGGAACAGGCGCAGCACTGAGAGGATTTTAATTATGGCAATGAATCAAATGAATGCTAAAAAAAGAGTTATGAAACGTGCAAAGGGAGGTTCTCTTAAAGAAGATAAAAACCCTGCTGTATCTACAAAGATGTTAAATGAGATTGTAGGCAGAGCCACAGGACAAGGTTACGGTGCTGCAAGAAAAGGCGGCAATCTTGTCTGAAGATCAAAAAGAAGTAGTGTGTTCTAATCCCTCTTGTGAATGCACAGGCTGTGAAAACTGTTCCTGTTCTACAGAAGAAGGAGGGTGTACCTGTAAACAATTAGATACAGAATAGAAAGGATATAAATGGTGGAAGACTTCAGTGTGTTTCAAGCAGTTTCAGACTACGGGCTTGCCATAGTTGCCACCATAGGAGCAGGTGCAGCAGCTTGGAAACTTTTACACTATCTTCTAAGAGATGTCACATCAGCACTCAAGAATCAAGATGAAATTATTATTTCTCTTATTGACAAGAGTAACAGAGTAGAAACTTTGGTACAGAGAATGGACTCTAAGCTAGATACAGTGCTACATCAAAGTTCAGAGCCTATTTTAAAAGAAGACAAGGGAAGGTATAAGTCCTAATGGCTTTTGNAAAATATGATCTTACTGTAAAACCTTTTGGAGCAAAGAAGGTTAAGGTAACGCAGGAGCTACCTTCTGGTAGAAGGATTCCGTATATGAAGTCTAAGCCTCTACAAGCAGGGGGTAAAGTAGGAATCTCTACTGATAAACCTGCATGGATGAGGAACAGATAAACTATGGCAGTTGCAACTACATCAGACTTTGATACCACCTTCTTTATAGACGAGGTGATAGAAGAAGCGTTTGCCATGATAGGTGGTGAACCAGAGCTAGGNAATGANGGNATCNCTGCCAGACGTTCTCTTAATCTTCTTCTCACTGATTGGCAGAACAGAGGTGTGCTGCTCTGGGGAACAGACCTAGCTTCCACTACTCTGACCACAGATACAGCAGAGCATACACTGGACAGTGACACGGTAGATGTTCTCAGCGGTTATATCAGAAGAGCCTCTAACTCTAATGACTTTCAGATGACACGTATTCCTTATGAAGAATACGAGGCTATTACAGATAAAACAACATCAGGGCGTCCCACGCAGTTTTCTACGCTCAAGGGAAGAGATACAATGAAGGTATACTTCTTCCCTGTTCCTGACTCTACAGACACTTATACCTTTAGGCATTATAGAATGAAGCGTCTGAAAGATGTTAATAAGAGTGCACTAGAAAATGCAGATGTACCTTTCAGATTTCTTCCTTGCCTTACAGCAGGCCTTGCCTACTATCTTAGTTTTAAAAGACCAAATATTCCAATGGAACGGATTACACTCCTTCAAGCTAACTATGAAAAGCTTTTGGAGAACGCCATGGANGCTGATAAGGAACGTGTAAGTTTGTTTATCAACCCTAGACTAGGGAGTGTTTAATGGCTATCAACAGATCAGACTCACCTAAACAGCTTGTAGGTGGGCAGAAAAAATTAGACGTAGACAAAGATGGTAAGCTAGAAGCTTCTGACTTTGCCGCTCTTCGTAAAGGTAAGGAGACAGTTACAGAGATGGCAGAAGGGGGCAGAGTAGTTCTCAAACCTCTGATGAGAAATCGTGGGTAAGCTTTGCCCCAGAGGTAAGGCAGCTGCCAAGCGTAAGTTTGATGTCTACCCTTCAGCTTACGCTAATATGTATGCCTCTGCTGTTTGTTCTGGTAAGGTTACTCCCGGTGGTAAGAAGNNTAAGGGCAAGCGAAAGAAAAAAGTAGAGGCTCGTAAAACAGGAGGTGGTCTTAGAAAGTGGGTAAGTGAACAGTGGGTAGACATAGGCGCTCCTAAGAAAGACGGTAAGTTTCAACCCTGTGGTAGAAAGTCTGCCAAGGGTTCTAAGAGAAAGTATCCCAAGTGCGTTCCGCTGGCCAAGGCAAAACGTATGACAGCTGGGCAGAAGAAATCTGCTGTGCAGAGAAAGAGAGCAGTCAAGCAAGGTGTAGGTGGTAAACCTACCAATGTTAAAACCTTTGCAAGAAAGAAGAAGAGCTAATGGCTGAGAAGAAGAAGAGAAAGTCCACTGGTAAAGGAATGAAGGGTCACACCATCAAGGGTGGACACAAGCGTCCNACCAAAGCTGGTGCTGGCATGACAAAGAANGGNGTNGCAAANTACCGNAGAGANAACCCNGGTAGTAAGCTTAAAACAGCTGTGACTGAATCTAAACCCACTGGTAANAGAGCAGCAAGGCGTAAGAGCTACTGTGCACGTAGCGCAGGGCAAATGAAGAAGTTTCCCAAAGCTGCAAAGAATCCTAATTCAAGACTTAGGCAAGCCAGAAGAAGATGGAAGTGCTAGACAGTGGTAGGTAAGAAAGCATTCTTTATCAGTGATAGATCAGGGTTTCGGTTTCCTCTTGACCAGAGAGTGAGGGAACCCGGAACTAATCTTATTGTTGCCAAGTCAGAGAGCGATGGTATTTTTAATCTTGTAACCAACCCACAAAATAAGGTACAATTCCCAGTAGATAAAGAGTTTATCAGAGACGCAAGACCACCTGATAATGCAGAGAGAAACATTACTTGGAATGCTGCCACCACAAAGTGGGAAGACGAGACAAGCAAATGGAATTTTATATAGGGTAGATTAATATGACCGGAGATTTAACAGGCTCAATCATTGCCAATACATATAAAGACCTGCTAAAGATAGATGCAGCTACCTCTAACAATGGTCTTACAGGAGCTTTAAGAACTGTTCAAGACGGTGGTGGCACAGCTGGTCCTCTACAACTTAGCACAGCACAGTTAAATGTCACAGGTCAGTTTGCCATAGGCGGCACAGTCCTTACTGCCACGGTGTCTCAGCTAAATGACATTGCTGCAGGTTCTTTTGAAACTATCACAGATGCAAACCAAACTGTCCTGATTACAGAGGGCGGTGTTTCTGTTAGTACAGCTTCCACCAGTGCATCTCTTAGAGTTAATCCTGATCTTAGCATCTCCTCTATCACAGCTTCTATTGGTAGCTTCACTACCTCTGTCAGTGCAACTAACTTTGTAGCTGCCACGGGTAGCTTTACCACAAAGGTATCAGGCGTAGCAGCAGAGTTCTCTGGTGATGTATCTGCTAATAATGTATACGCTGCCACCAATGTATTTGTAGGAGGCACCGCTGTTCCTAGTGCAGCTGCTATCACTTCTATCAATGCTGCTCATACCTCTACCAACAATGCTCTTGTAGCTCTTTCTGCTACACTGGCAACCAGCATAGGTACAGCTAATACAAGAATTACCTCTGTCAGTGATTTTGCAGTGGCGCTCTCAGCTACTCTAGCTGCTAGTATTGCCAACGTATCTTCTACAATGGCTACTAGTATTAACACTGCTAATGCAAGAATAACATCTGTTAGTGACTTTGCAGTGGCTCTGTCAGGTACACTGGCTACATCCATAGGAACTGCTAATACTAGAATAACATCTGTTAGTGACTTTGCTGTTGCTCTCTCCGCTACACTGGCTGCCAGTATTGGCAATCAGCTGCCAAAGGCAGGTGGTGCTATGACAGGTGTGCTCAGTGCCACAGATGTATATGTCAGTGCTTTGGCAGTGGGTACAAACTCTCTTCTTGGTAAAGACATACACATAGAGAAATCAGCTGTTGCTGATGTACAAGCACTGACAGATGGAACAAACATATCCATAGACTTTAACGTGGGGCAAAACTTTACCGTGACACTTGCAGGTAACAGAACACTTGACAATCCTACTAATTGTGTTGCAGGGCAAGTTGGTAGTATATTTGTTGTACAAGATGGCACAGGTTCTAGAACACTTGCCTATGGAACTTCTTGGGACTTTCCTGCTGGAGAAGCACCTGTGCTCTCTACAGATGCAGCAGCAATTGACAGGATTGATTATATAGTGCATACATCTACAGATGTTCATGCAGTGCTAACAAAGGCGTATTCATAGATGGTATTTAACAACAGTATTCTTTTAGGCGCAGCAGGTCAAGGTGGAGTAACATTTAACACAACTCTGATTGGTAATTCAGCTTGGTTTAACGGTACTGATTCTCGAATGGACAGTCCGTCATTTTCAGCACAAGTCTGATCCAACTTGTTTCACTTTTGCAACGTGGGTTCAAATAAATTCTTTTTCGGTCACCAATAACCAATACATTTGGTCGGCAGAAAGAACCGGAAATTATGCAGCAATAGGTTTTGATGCAAATGATAAATTATTTGCGTATTCTAATCCTGCCACATTTACCAGTGATATGGTGTTTAGGGATGTAGGATGGTATCACATAATCTGTTCCTACAAAGGTGCAGCAAACACTGTTCGTATGTTTGTCAATGGCGTTGAGATTACAAATACAGCATCTAATACACTTGCATCGCCAAACCCTGAACCTGTTGCACATTCTCATACACAACGTATTGGAGCATATTATGTAGGCGCTACTGGTGGAGATTTATATGAAACAGATGCATACTTAGCCCAGACTGTTTTCTTAGATGGTTTTTCCTTTCAAGATGGGGATATTAGTGTTTCTGATTTTCTTGACACGTTTACTTTTGGAACAAATGGTTCTCAGTTTATTCCTAAAAAAGATTCTGAATTAGCTACACTTGCTGGCACTGCTGGCGCTAACAGCTATGTTCTTGACTATGCAGACGGTGATAGTCTAGGTAACGACATTAGCAGTAAAAATAATAATTTTACTCTTACAAATTTAGACAGTGATAATCAATCAGTACATACGCCGAGTAAAGTGTATACAACTTGGAATGCACTTAGAAACTTTGCTAGTAGTACAGTTACGTTATCTGAAGGTAATCTAAAGTTTGGTGGCGGTGATGGTCCAGTTCTTTCTACAAAAGCCATACCTAGCACAGGAAAATGGGTGGTAACAGGTGAGGTTGGTGCTGGTGATTTTACTTTAGGAGTTGCGACAGAATCTGTAGGAAATTCAAAGTTAGGAAGTGATGCAAAAGGTTTTNCTCTTGTTGACACGGGAGTAAATCTTCTATCTCGTACAAACAACTCAGATACCAATTCAACAAGTGCTTTAAGTGCAGGCAACAAAGTTATTGCTGCTTTTGACGCTGATACAGGAAAATTGTGGTTAGGTTCTGATACAGGAAGTGGATATACTTATTTGGGCGGGGGCAATCCCGCTACTGGGGCTACGCCTACCTATACAATTAGCAGTACCGAAACACTTTATTTTGCCGGGGGCGGCGGAAATTTAACTTGTGATTTTGGCCAAAACGATTTTGATGGTACAATACCGTCAGGTTTTAAATCTTTAAACAGTACCACTTTAACCGCACCAGACTTTCAAGGAATAGATTACTTTGATGCTACTATTTACGAAGGAACTGGCAGAGTTCAGCGAGTAGGTGACTTTGTTCCGTTCACTGATTCAGAAACTGTGGCAAATTCAGTTATCTTTAACGATGACGACAGTGCTTACCTTNACCGCACTTACGGCACTCCAACAAGTGCTAAAAAATTTACAGTATCATTTTGGTTTAAAGCGGGTGCAGGCACAAACGACCAATATCTTTTATCAACAGGACCGGGTGGAGGCGCTGCCGACGGAAATATTTACCTTAATCATAGTACGGGTAACGGTGAACTTTGGTATGCTGATCCTAATGATGGTTCTGGTTTTGGTTTTAGAACTGCAAGAAAATTTACAGATTCAAGTAGTTGGGTNCANTTNTGTATGGGAATAGANACTACAGCAAGTTCTGGCTCTCGTTTAAAAGTAGAAATTAATGGTGTAGATCAAGGTCAACCTTCTGCAACGGCAGGTTCTTTACTTCAGAACAATCAAGGTGGTTCTGCCTTACCATCAGAACCATCACTTAATCAAGATATGAATTTAAATAAAGCCAGTGCTGTTTATAATATTGGCAGACGAACTCTAACATCTGGTNGNCCNTTAGANGGCTACCTTGCAAACTATTATTTTATAGACGGCGAAAAGAAACAAGCATCAGATTTTGGTCAGTTAGATACAAGCACTAATCGCTGGGTTCCTAAAGCATATTCTGGAAACTTTAACGACAACGGATGGAAACTAGCTTTTGGCACTGCACCCGGGACAAGTAACGGTGCTGGAACTGACACATCTGGTGAAGATCACCACTGGTCAGAAAATAACTTTACTGCTAGTGATCAAGTTACAGATTCACCTTCCAAAAACTTTGCTGTGTACGATACAGTTAAGGGTGCTGTTTATACAGCAATGTCTATGTCTAATGGCAATCTAACCACAAAGAGTGGTAATGGTTCTGTTGCTTTGGCACAAGGTTTTCCAATACAAGATGGATATTGGTACTACGAAGTTAATTTTGTAGAAGATGTAGCAAATATGGTGTTTGGATTGTATAATCCAGCTACAACAGTTACAGCATCTACGAGCAACCCTACTCTAACTGGTATAAAAGAAAATGGTGGAACTGTAGTTATAGAAGATAATGGTGCTTCAAACTCAGCGGCTGGACCAACTCTTTCAAATCCATCAGCAGGAGATGTTGTAGGAATTTATATAAGAAAAGTTGGTAACAGCTATGGTATGTGGTTTTCTTTAAATGGCACTGCTATGAGCAACACTCCCGCTGCTACTGAAACAGCTACTCCAGATATAAGTTTTGCGGCTACTATTGAATTAGTTCCAGCAGTACATTATAGCAATGCTGGCACTAAGGAAGCACAAACAAACTTTGGACAGTTACTACAATTTGACGGTGGCGCAACTTCATTTAATGCTGCCTCTGATGGATATTGGAAGCATGCTCCTGTAACAGGATTTAAAGCTCTCAACCAAGATAACCTAGACGATACTGCATCTAAACTTACAGCTTGGGCATGGATCAAGAATAGAGATGCTACTGATAACCACATACTTGTTGATAGAGTTAGAGGTGTAGGTAAAGATTTACATAGTAATTCTGATACCTCGTCGGGTCTAGCACCGGCTGAAGTAACTAATATTAACACTGTCCAAAGATTCCTGCAAAGAGGTGTACAGATTGGCAGTGATGTAGAGGTAAATACTGCTAACGAAAGCTATGTTCTTTGGCAATGGCTTGTAGGAGATAGTGCCACAACTGGTACAGCTATCCCAGCAGACAATCCTCCTAGTCTTGCCAGTACATCTCTTGTAGCTGATGCTGGTCATTTTGCTGTTATATCTTACACTGGTAATGCAACTTCTGGTGCTACTATTGGACATGGCATGTCGGCAGCACCCGAAATGGTATGGGTAAAAGAGCGAGATAATGCAAATGGATGGATAGTAAGTACTACTGATATAGGATTTAATAAAGTAGTACGTCTAGATACTCTTGATACGGAAGGTGTTGATGGTGGAGCGTTTAATAGCACTGCACCCTCTAGTACACTTATAACACTAGGAAGCAATAGTGGAACGAATAGGTCTAGTGGTCAAATGATCTGTTATGCATTTAGATCAGTTCCCGGTGTATGTAAAATTGGAACCTATATTGGTACTGGTAGTGCAACAGCAAGTCCTTATGTCCATGTAGGTTTTAGGCCTAGATGGATTATTTTGAAAAATGCTACTGTAGCTAGAGATTGGGTAATCGTAGATACAGCAAGAACACCAATAAATACTGCTGAAAAATTTCTTTTTCCTAATTTAAATATTGCAGAAGCTGCAAGAGGATCAGCAAGTGGAAGTGATTATGATATAGATGTATTAGCAGATGCTTTCCGTCCTTTAACGGTAGATGGTGCACTTAATGGTAATGGTAATACAATAATATATATGGCTATGGCAGATATAGGTGGTAATGGTACNCTACCTCCTATATATGGTAGATAANTCAAGAAAGGAAACTAAACTATGTGGGCAAGAATTATGGGCAGTCAGTTGGTAGANATTATTCNCCNACCAAAANCCATGACAATTAATAATGTGCAATATNCTAANNCTATCTTTGGTTCANCTTGGACANATGAAGANCGTAAAGCNATTGGNATTGTACCTTATGAGTATGAAGGTAGTAGAGTAGAGAATATGTTCTATACTTCTTCTGAGTCTGCTCCTGTTGTTAAAGCTGATAAGGTTGTTGTTACCAGAACAAACACTGCCAGAGACATAGATGATATTAAAGCTACAATGAAGAAGCATGTCTCTGATGTACTAAGTGGCTACCTAACACAAACTGATTGGATTGTTATCAGGGAACAGGACAACGGCACTGCAAAGCCAGCAGACCTTGCAAAGTGGCGTACAGACCTAAGAGCAAAAGCTGTTGCACTAGAGACTGCTATTGATGATAAGTCAGATGTTGCAGGTCTTGAAGCTATGACAGTATTTACAGAAGAAATGAAAGATGCTGGTAAGACAGCTTCTGAGTTTAATGACTGGCCTGTTAATCCTAGAGAAAGTGCTGTATAATAAATGAAACTATTAGCTGTCCTTACTCTTGCTGCTTGTTTTACAATACTGCCCAGTTGTGTAACAGCGCAAGAGACTTGGAAGAAAGGTGATAAAGTAGCAGCATTCTTTATCTGTAAAGAAGAAGAAGATATAATGGACCTTGCTCTTGCTGATTCTAAAGGTAAGCAAAAATTTTCAGAGTTAATAATAGAAAAACAAATTACCAGAGGATGTATTCCTCTTAGACCACCAGCACTATTTATTGTTGATGATGTAATTGGAAATTATAAAGATTACAGAGGTAAAGAAACTTCAATAATGAAAATAGTATCACCTAAGAATAATTTATTAACAGGTTACATAGTAGCAGAAGGAATACCGGGACAGGACAGAGGAATTTAGTAATGCCTGATTTAACTGATGTAGAGATAGGAAAGATGCTTCAAGCAGTTGATCAACTTAGTAAAGAAGTTGACAGATTAACTGTGCGTCTTGATCAAATGGAAAGTCAGTTAGACAAAGGTAAAGGTGTTCTGGTGGGTTTCTTTCTTGTAGCGTCTGGTCTAGGAGCAGCTGCCTCCACCGTTGTACAAAAGTTTCTTAGCACGTAAAGGATAAATAGTATGTCTACTTTTACATCTAGAATTAGATTAGAGAAGCAAGAAGATGGGGCTAACCCTAACTCTTGGGGGTTAATCTTAAACCAGAATGTCATTGACCTTGTTGATGATGCAATTGCTGGCTATACATTAGTTACTGTTGCTGCTGATGATGTAACCCTTACAGCTGAGAACGGAGCATCTGATCAAGCCAGAAGTGCCTTCATAGAGCTTACAGGAACTCTTACATCAAGTATAGATGTTGTACTTCCTGCTCAATCAAAAGGTTATTTTATTAGAAATAAAACTGTACCTACACCTTCATCTAACACCATAACTATTAAAACTCTTGCAGGTTCTGGAGCAACTGTAGGAACCAGTGCAAATGGTTTCTTTATCTGTGATGGTGTCTCTGTTCATCAAACCAATGCGGTTGGTCTAGGACTAGGAACAGCTGCTAATCTAGACTTTGGAACTGCAGATGCAAATCTTGTTCCCGTCTCCACTGCAGATATTAGATATGTTAGAGCATCTGTTGCCAGTTCAATCACCGCTGCTAAAACTTTTACAGCACCTGTCATAGGTAATGTAACATCTCTTACAGACGCTGCTTCTATTGCAATTGACATGGGAGTTGGTAATGCCTTTGCAATTACACTTGCAGGAAATAGAACACTCTCAGCACCTACCAATGTAACGCCGGGACAAACAGGGTATATCTATGTGGCGCAAGATGGCACGGGTTCTAGAACACTTGCATTTAACAGTGCTTATATCTTTGTAAGTGGCACAGCGCCTACCATGAGCACAGATGCTAATGCTATTGATCTACTGGTATACAATGCAAAAACAACAACTGCTATCACAGCTGTGGTTGTCAAAGCACTGGCAACTGCTACCTAGGAGTTATAAGTGTCTACACTTTCTCAGACAAAAGCTCTTAACTTTAGACCGGGCATTCACCGAGAATCTACGCAGTATGCGGAAGAGGGTTCTTGGTATGATGGTAACCGGGTAAGATTTAGAGACAAGAGGCCAGAGAATATCAGAGGGTATGAAACTAAAACTTCTGATATATTGCTAGGCACTGGGAGAGACTTGCTTACATGGCAGGATAATATAACACAGAAGCAGATGGCTATAGGTACAGAGAAAGCACTGTATCTCTATAACAATGGAGGTGTCTTTAATATTACACCTGTCAGAGCCAGTGTATCTTTGACCAATGCCTTTGGCACACAGTCTGGTAATGCCAGAGTATGTGTATCTGACACTGCTCATGGACTAGCCTCTGGTGACTTTGCAGTGTTTACATCTTCCTCTGTTGCCACAGACTTTTCTTTTAATAGTATGTTTGAAGTCAGCGTCATAGGTACAAACTCCTATGCTTTTCAAGCTTCTTCTAATGCTGGTTCTAATCAGAGCGCAGCAGGTCACGCCACTGCTCACTATCTAATCAGGAGCGGTGCCTCTGTGGGTATCACAGGCACAGGCTACGGTGCATCTGATTACAATGCAGAGACATTTACCTCTGTGGTGCTAAACAACTTAATTAATGTTAATTCAGGTAGTCCCGCTGTAAGCATTAATAGCACTGCTCATGGTTTAGAAGAAGATGACTTTGTGTACTTTACCACTGCTACAACAGTGGGTAATAACATTGTCCTGACAAATTCAGCTTTTGGAGGACCTATTTTTCAGGTGGCCTCTATAAGTAATGCAAATAACTTTACGGTCAATTCTTTGGTGAATGCAGCGGCAACCAGTGCTACTGCAGGTGTTTCTGTGGTGGCACAGTTTCTTGTATCTGTTAGCTCTAGTGCAGACTACAGAACATGGAACTCACCAGCTGCATCTTCTGGTATTGAGTTTGAAGCTGCCAACTGGACACTGGATAACTTTGGTGAGATACTACTGGCAAACAGAAGAGGTGGTGGTCTCTTTCAATGGTTCCCAACATCTGGTGGTAGTGTCAGAGCAAATGCTGTTACCAATGCACCCGTTAGTTCAAACACATTTGTTGTCTCTCCCAATGACAGACACGTTGTTTGTTTTGGTTGTTCTAATATAGCAGGTACAAAAGAACCTCTACTGGTCAGGTGGTCAGATCAAAATAACTATAACAACTGGACTCCCTCTATTAGTTCTACCTCTGGAGAGAACAATCTAACAGGTGGCACAGTGATTGTACAGGGCATCAGATCACGTAACCAGATAGCTATTCTTACAGATGAAGTTCTCTATGGTATGCGGTTTACAGGTCC
>FUFK010040525.1_pt1 | contig 12812 bp, 6 predicted proteins | sample 1021851 | NCBI WGS metagenome assembly FUFK01 (sample SAMEA51879418, study PRJEB19060) | metagenome | reverse complement strand
TTTTAATTTTATTATTTAAAAACTTAGTAATTCTTTCTTTTATATCTTGTATAATAGGAGTTGCTACAGTTGTAGCTGCTACGGCTGTAACAGCTGTAATTACTGTAGGACCTAATACCTCAGCTGGAGGTATAGGTATAGGTGGTAACCCCGGCAAGTTTAGTATAGGAGCCGGAGGTTCCACAGTTTCTACAGGTTTTGTACCTTTTGGTTCTCGTAAATCACTAGGAGGTACAACCAAAGGTACATAACTAGGTACATCTGCGGTAGGTAANGGTATAGATATAGTTTCAATAGACTCAACGGGTGGTAAGTCTATAGTAGGTATTTCTATTCCCAAGGTAGTCCGTTATCAAGATGTTTAAAAGTTTCTACAGCATGTTCAGCTTGTTTTACTAAGTCTGGACCTAGATTATTTTTGACCCATGTAAGTGTAGTTGCTTCATCTAATTTTTCGTATTCAATAAATTCACTTGGTAATTTATCTGGCTTATCCATAAAACCTACTTCTCCCGCATTTTCTCCTATTACTTCTTTTCCTTCACTTGCAATTAGTTTAAATCCAACTGCATAAACGTAACCATCTCTTTTATCACGAGTTAAATTCGTTACGGTCCATTTTTTTGTTATTGCCATAATTATTTTTAAGTTTTAATACAATACATCATCGCTACGTTACGTGGTCTTACGTGGTCTGCTGCTGGAATTACATTAGTAGAATCAAACATAATTGATGCGTAGTTACCAGATACAGCATGGATTGAAGTTCTCCAAGAACTTGTACCAACTCCATCAAATACATTAGTAAAGCCACTTTGAGCAAATGTCTGTAAACGAGATTGACCGTGAGCATCAGAGATATGACCTTTCATGGCTGGTATACCGTGGTCTTGGAATGAACCATTAGCTCGTCCGCTATCTATACCTCTTGAGTTATCAAGACCTCTAATAAATTCACCTCGTAGTTCTGGTACCTGAAAGGTTGTAGAACCGTTACCAGCACCGTAGGTTGTACCTATTGCAGAAAATAAATCAGCATAAGTACTTCTTGATACAGAGTTTCCATTACATTCAAGCCAACCTGATGGCACTGAACCTTGAGCAAAAGGTGCTACCATTCCAGTCGGTATAGCTGATATTCCTGTTAATCCAGCTCCACTTCCTACAAATGATGTAGCTGTAACNGTTCCTGTTACGTTAACACCAGAAGCATTAGTAGCTAATTTTAGACTATTGTCGTNATATAACTCTACTGCTCCGTCAGGAATCATTTTACAAGAATCTTCACCGTTTTTAGCTTCAAATTGAATATTCCCGTTGGTGTTTTGAACCATTAATTTACCAGTAGAATTGGAAACAAACGAGTTCGTTCCATTGTGATAAAGTTGTAGGTCGTCAGCAGCACCCATTCTTATTCTTCCTGTAGATACAGAAGCATCTGGGAAATTTAAATGACCTGTTACATAAGCTCCATCACTTGTTGTTTCAAACTTTTTGACGTGATCGTAATATAGTTTTACAGCACCATTTTGGTCTATATCTAAACANTTTTCAGTACCANTAGNGTTATTAAAACGGTAAGACTGTGCTCTAAAATCTAAGTTACCTCCAGTGTTATGAACTCTAGTATGGGTTCCGTCATGAAAAATTTTTAAATCATCACCAGTTCCAACTTTTATTTGTACATTGTCAGCTACGCTAATATTGCTACCAGCATTTATTCCTGATGTTGTTGTAAGTGTACCTGTTACAGTTGCACCACCACTTGTAGTCTCAAACTTTTTACTATTAGCGTGATATAACTCTACTGCTCCGTCTTCTACAAATTTAGCCATAAACTTACTGGCATCTGGATTATGTACTCTTAAATCATTACTTTGTAAAGATAAAACACCAGTGCCACCATCCACGATTCTGCTGTGGCTTCCGTCGTGATAAATTTCTAGATCATCACTAGCTCCTAGCCTAATTCTATTATTGCCAGTACTTGTGGAGTCAGACATATCTAAATTACCAGCTGTACTGATAGTGTCAGTTACTGATAATTGTCCTGTTACAGTTACACCAGAACTTGTAGTTTCTAGATTTTTACTGTTGTCGTAATATAATTCAGCAGCTCCATCAGCAAAAAATCTGGCTGATATTTCAGCAGATGCTATTTTTCCAATTTCAACATAATCGTTAGTACGAATCCTAAGCCTTCCAGAACCATTTTCATCTATAAAGGTTGCATTTGCTAAACCTGATCCACCATGATATATGTGTAAGTCGGTGCCATCTCCAATTTTTATTCCAGTAGCATCACTAAATTTTAAAGAGTTGTCAGACTTATCAAATACTACATTTCCATTAGAACCAGTAAAAGTAACATCTCCATCATGAGTCGCACCGTCATCAACAGTTACACCAGTTATATTTACACCAGTTGCGGTTGTTTCAATCTTTTTAGCGTTGTCGTAATATAGCTCTGCTGCTCCGTTTGGATAACCTCTAAAAAAGTATTCTGTATTAGTTCTTGATGTTAAATTTAAAGCGTCATCACTAGATATATTAAGTTGACCAGATGAAGCACCGTTTTGTATTATAGACCCTGATCCAGTATGAAATATTTCTAGGTCACTACCTGTACCAAACGTAGCTTTTACGTTGTCGTAAAAATTTAAATCACCAGAAGTTTTAATATCAGCAGCATCTGATCTTAAGTAAGATGAACCGTTAGCTTCATATGTATCTAACTTACTACCGTCAGCAGCTAAATCACGACCATCTACGTTACCAGATACAGTTATGTTACCTGTTACTCCGATACCTGATGTATTTGTCTCAAGTTTTTTATTGTTGTCGTGATATAACTCTGTTGCTCCGTTTTCAACACAATTAAGGTACATCTCAGTACCAGCTTGATTCTGTAATTTAATACCAGAGGGACTTCTTAAATGAAGATTATTGGTTTTGTTTGTTATAAACGCATAGTCGTTTAAATGAAATATCTCTAAATCTGATCCTGTACCAAGTTTTAGTTTTACACCATCGTTATATCTGTTATCTCCAGTAAATGTATTACCAGTTACAACTGCAAAGTTACCTGTAGCTGTTACACCACCTTGCCAAGCACTACCATTATAAACCTTAAGTTCGCTAGCAGAAGTGTCAAAATATAAATCTCCAGCAGCAAGTGCATTACCACCACCATCTGTTGTTGGGTTGTTAGAATGTACTTGGTATGTATCTCCAAAGTTATTTATAGAGTTTATATTTGCAGAAGCATTATTTACACTTGCAATATTTGTAGCTGTAGTGTTTACATTAGCAATAGCCCCGGCTGTAGTATTTACGTTGGCTATAGACCCTGCTGTGGTATTTACATTAGCTATGTTTGTAGCTACAGTATTTACGTTGGCAATGTTACCAGCAGTTGTATTAACATTAGCTATATCACCAGCAGTCGTGTTTACGCTGGCTATATTAGTAGCTACAGTTGTTACATTTGCATTATTATTAGCTACAGTTGTTACGTTGCCAGATATACCAGCTACAGTAGTAACCTCTGTTGCTTTTGGTACTAATCTGTGAAACTTAAATACAGGTCCATTAGCATACTGTGCATCAGTTTGAGCTGTTGTTTCTACTAATACTCCAAATCCACTTGATAATACAGTACTACCACAATCTGAAATACTTGCGTTTACTGAATGATTTGTTAAATCACTAGCTTGTATAGTTACTGTTCCACCGCTTGGTGTGTAAGTTTGAGTTAAAGTTCCAATAGAAAGTATTGTTCCAGCTCTATCGCTAGTAACTGGATTGTTTTTCTCAGGATGATATTGAGGTATTTCACCTTCATCAACTAAAGGTACAAAACCACCTATATCATCGACAATATCTATTATTCTGTCATTAATAGCTGCGGTTGTAGCGATTGTTGTATCGTTATCTGGAAATGCTTGACCATCTTTAATTGTGTCGCCTGTGCTTATATTAAAGAATCTTGCATCAGCTGCTGCAACAGTTAAAAAAGTTGTATCGTTAGATGCTGCGTTAGCTTGTTCAGCTGCTGTAATTATTGCTGCGTCTGCAATCTTGTCGATTGTTACTGCATCATTTAATATTTTTACAGTTGTTACTGCGTTTGGTCCAATAGCTGTAGCATCAACTGAGTTTGGTGCATAATGCTCAGTATCTAAAGAATCAGCTGCTATATGCTCAGAGTCAACAGCATCATCATCAATTTTTGTACCATCAATAGCATCATTAGCTATTTTTCCTCTAGTTACATTTAAGTTTACAATGTTATCTGTTACGACTGCATCATCTGCAAGTTTAGAAGCTGTAACTGCATCATTATCAAGCTTTGCAGTAGTAACATTTAAGTTTGCAATATGCTGAGTATCTATAGATAGGTCAACATAATGCTCAGAATCAATTTGATCGTCAGCTATTAGTGCATTAGTTATTTGATCTCCAGCTATATCTGCTGTCTGGATAGTGCCATCTTTTATTTTAGCACTTGTAACCTGACCGTCTCTAAGTCTAGGTGTAGTTATAGGTGTATTTTGTTCTTCTTGTAACGCTCTCAGAATCTGTGTGTTATTATTTGTCAAGGATTCTGCTTTCAGTGAAGCACCAGCTGTATAAGTTGCCTTAGCAACATCTACGTTGGTATCTCTTCTAACTATAACTTCTAAGTTATTCAGAGGCGAACCATCGTTAGCACATACATTAGTGTTAACTGTGCCTGATGAATTACTACCCTGACCATCTCCATTATCGAATCTTACTGTATTAGTTCCAGTAGTGCTGTAACTAACTATATGAAAGTTATCGACTATTACACCGTCGACTTCGACAACGACTTCAGAAGCAGTAAAAGTGGGAAATGAATAATTAAAATCTTTATTAGATCCATTCCCAGTATAAGGTTGAAAAGTTGTTGTTGCCATTTATTTGTATATATTGAGAATGTTTGTTGTGTCTCTCATTTTTATAACTTTTGCACGTTTAGCTTCCTTCTGTTCTTTCATTACTTCTTGAACTCGAGGATCATTCATGATACTTGCCCATGCTTTCTTACGTGCTTCTTGAAATAGCTGGTCAATTTTTCCATTGTGCCAGTAATTTCTAGCGTCGTACTGAGCCCGTTTACCGTCCCGTATGTCTTTGTTCATCTGTTCTAAGGATCTTATCGCCCTTGGATCTACAGCTAGCTTGTCCAGCTGCCTTTCAAGGTTCTGATCTCCTATAGCTTTTTGGAACATAGATCTAATTACAGGTTGGTCTGTAAGGTTTGTACTGTCGGGTGCATAGTATGTTGACATACGTAAATCATAGCCGCTCTCAAATAAGAATTGTCTACCTACGCTCTGTGTCAAGTTTAATGATATAGGACTGACTGAATTAAATATACGAGTCATAAAATCATATGGCTTGATAGGACTACCATTTAGCATATCATACTTAATAGGTAAGTCTTCACCGGGTAACATTTCAAATAGTAAGTTACGGTTACGAATTGATTGATCTATACCAGAGCCTATCTCTCGCATGTGAGGTACAAATAATTTACCCATTTCATTACGTAGACCAGCTAGTGGTATTTGGTTGTTCATTAGTGAAGCTAATATTCTTTCTGCTTGACCGGGGCGACCAGCAAATAAGTCTACAAATGACTGTATACCAGCTAAGTATGACTTACTAGATACAGCTTGTCCTACTACTAATGCTATTTTTTGTAATTCTCTTTCTGTCCATTCTTCTCCCATAAGTTCGCTAGCATCACCTACGTCAGCGATAGTAGACATTATGAGGTTGAAGGGTTCGATAGGATCGTATCCTACTCTAACTCCAGCTAGTTCTATAGTTCTAGGTATATAACCAGCATCTATCCAGCCTTGTCGCTTCTGTCTGTCAGATGGTCCATTACCAGTCATTTTACCGTTCATCCATGCCTGAGCTGCTAAGAATACAACAGCAGAACCTATAGCTAATCTACCTGTCTGTAATGCCTGTGCGTTAGCTAGCTCAGTAGCATTTGTAATACCATACTTAGCTACAGAATCTAGATTATTAGGATTAGCAAATGCGATGTCGTTAAACTCTTTAACTAAAAAGTTAAAACCGGGTGTATGTTTACCTGTTAATGCAAGTCCGTTAACACCAGTTCTAGCAAACAAAAAGAAAGGTCGAGCTAAAGGTGTTGCTACAAATACATCGTTAAGTCCTTTTGCAAATCCTGTTAATGGCTGTGTAAGAGTAACTTCTTTTGCTGCAAATATAGCTGCTTCATCTACTAAGTTACCTTGTGCATCAAAAACCTGACCATAAAAGTCATCTTGATAAGCTTTCATAAGCTGTGGTGTAATCTCAGGTAACTCAATACCAGACCCTTGTAAATCTAGTACTCTACGCATAGCCTTTTCTCTCATCTTAGCTCTACCTAGCATAAACCTAAAGGTATCGTCAACCGATGCCATAAGCTTTGTAGAGTATGAAAAGATATTCCAGTTGTTTAAGTTACGTACCATGTTGGTCATAGCAAATACAACACGGTCTCCATATGTAGCTCTTCCGCTATCCTCTGCCCATCTACGTATAATCTCCCAGTTCTCATCACCTTTAGTAAATTCTGCATAACGTGTCTTAATTGTAGACATATCACCTTTCCAGTATGAGTTTAGCTTTGTAAAAAATAACTCAAATGCTTCTGGTATAGATTCGTTAAGTGCATTAATAGCTGCTAACGATGCTCGAATTGTAGCTGCATCACCTGTAAATGGGTAACGCATTGTAGCTCCGAGAGCTGTAGATAATGGTCTTAAGAATGTTGCAGCAGATGTACCCATAAGGGCTCTGAAAGGCGTCTTAGGTCCACTTAGTATGCTATGACTCGTCATCTCCTGTAGACTTCTTATAAGAGCTCCTGTACGATCAGGTGAAGTAGGATCTAGTTTACCTCCATACAACACAGTTCTCGCCCAGTTGTCAAAGTCATCTAGACTATTAACGGTTTTCATCATAGAAAATGCTTCAAATAAAGCATTAAGTAGATCGTCATTAGGATCATCTTTAGCTATTTTTAGTATAGATAAGATAGAATCCTTTGCATCTTGTATTTCTTTTTTAGTTGCTTCTGCAACAGCTGCCTTTTTCTGACCAGCTTTTAACTGTCTAAATGAATCAGACTTTATAAATCTAGCTTTTTTAGTCTCATACAACGCTGTAAGCATCGTATCTACGATCTGTTTAGCTGGTCCATCTATATCATCTATGGATACTAAGTCCATAATCTCTCTACCAGCTATTCCTGTGTCTTGTAACTGCTTTAATAATGTACCAACTACGAGGTCAGCAATTACTACGTTCTCAGATGTCCATATTTCTTCACCATTTACGACATCATTTGTGGCAAATAGTTCTGCAAGATACTCTTCTGGCGACATATCAAGAGGATTTCTACCCTGTGTGATACGCATGTGACCTTCTATAGCATCTCTCCATGTGTCTACAAGTGCCTTTCTGTTGCCTTTTACAAGGTCTAGCTCTCTTGCAAACTTATCTGTACTCATTAATTTACGTAAAGTAGTCTCAATAATCTCATCTGTAGTACCGCTTTCCATAGCTACACGTTCACGTTCTAGTGGTCTGGTTACTGATCCCGTAGAACCATCCTCAGATCCCCATTCATTACGTGTACGAGCTAGCTGTTCTCTAGCTGTCTGTGGGTCAACTTCTGATATGTGTGCTCCTTGTTGTCTATCAGCAATAGGTGCATTTTTATCAGCTCTAAATTCTTGTTCGCCTTTGCGAATCTGTGCTAAACCAGACTCGATTGTCTGATCTTCTATGTTTTGATTACGTGCAGTTATCTTTGCTTGTATTGTTTTACTACCTTTACCTACTAAATATAATGCACCGTCAAATGCAAGACCTATTCCCATACCTTCTACGATGTTTTTTATCTTCATCATAATAGGATGGTCAGTATCCTTAGTAGTTAATGGTGTATCCGCCCAACCATAGTGCTTAGTAAGAGCACCTAAAGCGTTGTGTCCGTCTGATTCTTTCGATATAAGGTCAGACGTTGCACCGATACCGGCTGCTCTTGTCAAGCTACCAGCTTTTAATAACGCATTAGCACCACCAGCAAGTAAGGGTATACCTGTTACGGCTAACCCTTTTGCTGCTGCTACTGTTCCTAAAGCCATACTACCAAAGTGTACAGTTCCTCTTAACAGTTTACCCCACCATGTTTTAGTAACAATGGGATCTTCATAACTTTTAAATGGNTGCCACTCTGGTTCGTAATAACCTTTTTCTTTTCTTTCTNTCTGCATCTCTCCAGAAATCGCATCTATTGTACGTTCTGGAAAGGTAGTTACAGAAGAGGCTGTNTCCTGTAGACCACCTGATANAATAGATTGAGCTTCTTTTACGTAAGCGTTTAGTCCCCATCTTTCAGCGTTCCTTGGATCGTCTTGCTCTGAGAGAGCTTGGGTTTCCTGAGCCTGTTCTGTTTGTTTAGCCTGAGCCGTAGCTTCAGATTCTATTTGTTGTTGATCGAACTCATTAACAAGCTGTTTAGTTTGTTCAACCGCTAACGGATCTAACTCATTTTCTTCCATAATTTATTGCAATGTAGCTTCCACAACTGCCTTGGCAACTGCTGGAAGTAAATTATCAAGTTGGTTCATAGGTGGTACATCACCAACAATTTTGTAAAACTCTTCCCTTTCTGATGGAGGAATGTTTACTAACCTTCTAAAAGTAGGCAAGCCGTTCAACGCTTTACCTTGTTGATTCTTTTGTCTTAATCTTGCAAGCACTAAAGCCTTTTGTAAGTTTTCATCAAATAAAGCATTAAGATCTAATGACGCCCCATTTGCTGTTACAGTTGTTAATAGTCCTGAACCTGTAATACCATACATACCAAAATTATCAACCTTTTTAGTCAAGCCTAGAACTTCTCCTAAAGTATGTTCACTTAAAGGTTTTTCTAATTGAACAGGCTTTCCATCTTTAAATGCAGCATCAAATCCACCGTTTTCTTTTTGTAAAGGATTAGTAATTCTATTTAAAATCCAGTTCATATTTTCACCAGTAAATGCACTTCTCATTGTTTTAGAGGACGTGTTTTTATCAGTTAATAATCTAGGATTCTCGACATCATCATAATCACCTTTAGTTTCTGGTTTTAGTACTCCCACACTTTCTAATCTTGTTCGTGCTAATTGTTGTGGATCTAAGTCAGGGTAAAGTTTTGAAAGTAATGTGTAATATTCCGGTATACTACCTTTTTTAAAATCAGATTTAAAATATGTTTCAGCAGCCTGTAAATATGGTGCTTCTCCAGCCATCGCTGTGTTTGCATATATGATTTGAGGATCTACTGATATAGCTGCTCTAGCTATGTTTATATCATAAGCTCCGGATTTATCATAAGTAGTTGATGGTAAGACATCGAAGTCACCATCTTTAATTCTTTTTAGTACATGCTCTTCAGCTCCACGTTGAGCTATCTCATCAGATTGATTTTGATTTTTTAGTTCAGCAAATTTATTAACAAACTCCTTATAAGCTTGACGCTCAATAGATCTAAACTTAGGCGTCATTGCCTTACTTAAATCATTTTCAAATGTATACTTTGCTATATTTGATTTAAGAAAAGTCTTACTGTCTGTTTCAATTTCTTTAGGTACAGCAGATAAAGATGCTCTATTAACTAACTTTAATCCCTTCTCTTTTAGTGTAGGATTTTGTATAGTTGCTATATCTTCCATAGTAACACTGCCACCCTGAGATGCAACATGAGCTAATCTTCTGATTTTATCAAACTCATCTTCATAACTTTCTGTATATGCTTTTTTTAACTCTTCTGGGTAATCAGTAGTCTGGAACTTTTCTCTATATGCTTTAGCTGTGCTTTGCATCCAGTCATAATCTTTGACACCTTCAAATTGAGTTATATATTCATCTATAAAAAGTTTTTTAGAATTTTTTTCTCTTTCAAGTTCTGCATCAATTCGTTTTGCATTTTGAGCGTCAAGTGCACCACGTAATTCAGTAGCTCTGTCAGGAAACTTTTTCTGAAATGTAGTTCGGCTACCATCATTGGCAATAAACTCTTGATCCAGAAAATTAAGGCTAGTAACATATTCTTCGTCTATTCCGTCTTTTATTGAATTTTGCATTTCGTCTAGAGCAAGCCTCATGCCTTTACCTTTAGGAAGATTTAAAAGGCTTTCAAAGTAAGCTGCTCTTCTTTTGACATAACCTGTTTCACCAAATAATTCATCTACAGTACCAGTTTGAACAGAGCCCCATAAATTAATTTTATTCTTGGTTTCAAAAGCGTTTCTAAATAATGTATTTTGTCTTGTTGCTACATCTGCAAAAAAAGCTTTTCTTGCTTCTCTATAAGCTGGAATCCATTTACGTGCTAAAAGTCTATCAGGCATGTCAGGGTGCTGTTCACGCAACGTCTGTAATGCAAGTGCTGAAGCAGTTTGAAAAAACTCTTGATAATCAGCAGTAGAAATTAATTGACTAAATCCTCTACCATCACGTAATGTTAACAATTTTTGAGCTTCTGCAATCCTTGATGGTAACATTTGAAGTTCAAAATTTAAAGCACTTCTACGACTTTGATTTGGTGTAGATAAAGATTCAGCAGCAGCTGTATGTACTAGCTCAGGAGGTGCACCATCAGCTTCAAGTTGACCTTGTTCGCCACTAAATGCTACAGACATTTCATTACTTAATCCGTCAGCCTGTTTCTCTAATTCATCGTTTTCTTTTAAATAATCAAGTGGAACTGCATCAAGAGTATCGAGATCATTTCTATAATCAGCAAACTTCTGCTGTTGCTCGATTATCCTTTTAGCCTTTGGCATAAAGTTAATGAGCTTGTTAATGTTCTCCATTTTCTGAGCATGAGCTGCATTATACATCTCAATGTTAGCTTTATGAAATGCCTCAGAATCTTTGATAGCTTTATCTATTTCTTTGTTTTTTGCATCAACCAGAGCTTCTGTAGGTTCTTCCTCTAGATAGTTGGTTTTACTAATATCGGGAGGACGAGAAGCTGCCCGTCCTAACGATTCAAAATACGACTGTGTCATNNTACCTCCACCATGTCAACNTCAATCTTACTGTAGTCTACATGTAGNACATNATCTANCACNTGTACAGCATCAGGNTNAAGTTTAGCAACTTCTTGTGCCATAGCTCCACGATAACGTGTNGANNNACCTTNGTANTTAAACTCCCANATGTTGTGACCTTGNGGTGAGCTACCTACATATTCTATATTTTCTTTTACATTTATATCAGATTGAAAACGTACCTATAGTACTTGCAAGACTTAGACCAAAGTTAAGGAATGTACTAAACCTGTCACTCGGCGGCATCATAACTGGTGCACCATATTCTGGTAAGTATCCGACGTTAGCTCTGTTTTTAGCTCGTAAGTTCATTGCCATTCGTTTGTTACCTTGCAGTCGTGTTGCAAGATTTCGACCAAACTCATTNGATACAGCATTTTCCAGCTTACCTTTTGCTTGTAGCATNGCAAGTAAATTACTTCTTCCAGCTACTCTTGATCTTCCTTGNTGTAAGGCTTTACCTCTATCTTTATTAGCGTAGAATTTCTTATATAAACTTTCTGTTTGTTTAAATGATTCACCTAACTTAGTGTAGGCGTTCATGACTGAATCACTGGTAGCTCGACTATAACCACGGGCTATACGTTGATTACCAATAATACCTTTTACTTCTCTGTTGTGAAACTTTGTTCCTTCAGATCTGTATTTAAAATTTTTGTCAAGCCATCTCTGCTTGGCAGCATGACGACTTGCGGCATTAGCATCTGCGCACACGGCAAAACTCTATAAATGGTAAGTAATTAGGACCATGTAATACTTGGCGGATAAACTTGAATCCTAAAAATTTTAACAGTTTCATATGAACTGTATTTCTTTTGTCAACGATGTTCCAGAGGAGGGGTTCTTGACGGCTATCGACATACCGCTTCGCCTCTCGTAAAAACAAGGTCGGTTTTTCGTGAATTACTGGGGTGCATAGCATCCAGATATCACCCTCACGTCCGACTCCAGCCATCCCGGCAGCCTTGCCGCTAGGTGATGTAAAATACACGCAGGGGGTTGTCTGAGCAGCGGAAAGAAGGTGGCGGATAGGTTCTACCCCCCAGCCCTCTTCAAGCTCTCTGCGGTCTTCTGGACGTAAGTTGGAGGCCACCTCGTAGGCAGCCTTAATTGTAATTGGGTGTATATATTTAGACACGTTTGTAATATTTGGGTGTAAAGTCTCCTTCCCATGACATACCACGTAAGGTAGATGGTGCTGGATGACTTGATTTAAGTGTAATACCTACATTAACATTTCTTTCATACACAGGTACAGTCTTTATATACTCTGCTAAGTAAGGTGCATCAGAAACATCATACTCATCTAATAAAGCTGATTCATATACTTCAGTATAATCAGTTTTACCTTTACGAGTTAGTGTAGTTTCGTATAGACCTATTTTACCAAAGTGTAATTTGATTCTATGTACAACAACTGATGAATTAACATCTGCGAAAGATCTTTCACCTTCTACTTTTGTAGGATATATTCGTGGAAACTCTGCTTTGTATTCGTATAGGTATCCTATCTTAAGTGCAGTTGCAGTGTTAGTCGCTTGTGACCAGTCACCGGGTAACGTAAAATCATCATTAGGATTGTTACCTAATAAAGTAGGTGTTGCATATCTACCTACTCTTGTGTTACCAGCTACGTCTATAGTATCAACAACTACT
>FUFK010039263.1_pt1 | contig 12813 bp, 13 predicted proteins | sample 1021851 | NCBI WGS metagenome assembly FUFK01 (sample SAMEA51879418, study PRJEB19060) | metagenome | reverse complement strand
TCACCAGAAATAGAATTTAATTTTATTGCTAATATGATTGAGGCTTATGTTGCAGAAATGGATAAAGGTAGCGAGGGGGCAAATCAAGATGGGTAAAAATTATGATTATACTCAAATCTTTGATGGTGTGTATGCTCCAGTAACAGAATACAATCCACTTCCCATGACAGAGAAATTGTTTTGGAGTCGTGTTGGTTGGTTACAACAAGCAATGATTAGAGCAGATAATTTTGAGTTTCGTTTGTTGTGGTTTAACAAGTTGCAAGAGTTGATGAGGTTACAGCCATGAAACCAGTTTTACCAAGAAGAGATAGTGCATGGACACTTGTATTAGGTTTGTTCATGTTAGGTGGGTTGAAATATATTGTTATACCAATAGGTTTATTATTCTTACTGTTCTATGTATTTTGATCCCATAGCTCAGTCGGTAGAGCAAATCACTTTTAATGATTGGGTCGTAAGTTCGAATCTTACTGGGATCACCAATGAAACCTGAATCTAAATTATGGAAGAAAGTTAAGACTAATTTACCAGATATTTTCTTCACTCGTATNGAGAGTTGGGCGTTGCCAGGAGTGCCNGATATCTATGGTTGTAAGGACGAAATTATGTTCTGGATNGAGCTTAAAACCGTAACAAAGCGTAACACTTTGCAGTTGAGCCCCTTNCANAAAAGGTGGCATTTTAGCCATAGTTTACAAGGNGGTCGTTCATTTATTATGCTAGAGACCCACGAACCCTTGTTACTGTCGATTTTTCCGTCCTCCATCGCCATCTCCATCGCCGCATTGTCCCCTAAGTACGCACCTAAGTCATGGACCATTCCAGCGTCCCCCGCAGCCTGGGCAGAGATCCAGGACTACATTCTCCATTCTCCATTGTCGAAGCCCGAAGCTCCGCCAGTATAGTTACAGTCTTCCCCCGCAGCTGCAGGTACGGCATACCAGTCTGCATCTCCATTGGCAGACGGAAGATCCCGTTACACTAGTAGTAAGATGAATGGTGCAGCACAACCTGCNGACGAAGATNCNGTNCGNAAAANAATNTNCATTANCTNTTGACTATCTAATAAGATGGGACTATATAGTTATCAGGGGACGAGTCCAGTCAGGTAGCTCCTGACCAATCCAGAATGTGAATAAGAGAGGCGTCTGGCGTTCCCGCGCATAGAAAGGTAGAATTATGACTGAAGCATTACAGAAGGATTATGAGAAGACCTGCGCAGAGCGCATAGATGAACAGTGGAAGCTGAGGCAAGAAGATTTGCAANANCCTGAGTTTGAAGGACTCGGNTTTGANTACGTNGANCCGCATACATTCACCGACCAATTGGANGGNTANTGGCGNTGGCAGTTNNNCTGGGGCGGGCCCAGCGATGAGCTCCGTGCATATGTTAACGAGAACAAAGAGATCCATCGCCTTGAATACTGGTTCATGGATTGGATGGACGGTGCTAAGCTGGNGCTGCAGCCAGGACCAGAGTGGCAGAGGATGCAAGAGATGATNGGNNTATAATGCATTGGATCTACATCATTGCATTCGCCTGGTTGGTAGCATTAGTACTGCAGCCCCAGGCGACACTGGCAGGGACTCTGACGGCATGGTTGTTGGTGTGGGAGAAGCTGTACCTGTGGTTCGTCTGACGCATCTCCATTTGCATCACCAGTCTCTGTCCCGTGTAGGTATACTAGTTAGTCAGGATACCCTGCTGGGAAGGTCGTGTGAAAAATAAAATAAAAAAAGTTATTGACAAATAAAGTGGGATAGTATATAAAGGAATAATTAACTAGAAAGACGAAAGGATAATAAAATGTCGAAAGCTGTTAATATATTAGAAGTGCTAGAGAAAGCACACCAAAGTTCTGCTAGTGTTAGCAAGAAGAATAAACAAGCGATTATAGATNCCTATGGTCGTGCCTTNACNATGAAGAAAGTATTAGACGACTTCATAAAAGTAAATCGNAATNTNATNATNGATATGGGTATTGGCGANAACGCNAACCTATTGCATGGAAAGGATTACTCNCTNCATGTATCGCAAAAGCTATCCGTTAAGGTTGACACGAGTTTGGTTAAAGAAAAACTTGGCGAGTTGGAATACCATAAATGCAAAGTGCCAACGCAATATAAACAAATACAAGCGTTGCCTATTGAAGAGGCAACAGTTCGCAAGAATAAAAAAGCAACGATTGAAGAAGTTGCAGATTTCCGAATAACTGCCTAGTACCGATAAATTGCCTAGACAGTTCGCATCGCATCGCCCATCGTGGCGATGCGTGTTTTTATATTAGTTAATAGTTGCACAACCCACACCCCGTACCAGCACAGTTGTTCCATTCGCATTGGCGAAGTATCGTGGATCTCGTGTGTATAAGGTAATAGAGTTGCAACACCCCGTGCTTCCGAGTTGTGTCAAGCAAAAGTTATACAAAAAAATAGTTTCGATTGTTGTTGATTATAAAATAAAATGGGAGTAAAAAGGTCTAAACAATAAACAAAAGGAGTTATAAATGCCNNATAATAACGACNANTTAAGAAACAGATTAGCTGTTTTAGAACAACAACTAGGACTAAGAGATAACACTAATGTTAGCAATAGGAACAATACTAATATTCAAGATGATTTGTTTGGCTCTTCTTCTAATATTAATTGGAAAGCTCTTTACAAATTATTAGAGAGTGAGGTTGAAGAACTAGCTTTCAATCCTAATGCGCCAGAATTTGTGAAGGAATGGGCTAGAAATCTCATAGCAAAATTAAGAACGAAGGTTTCTCCTAGAGATTTACTCTAGTAGAATATTCCGTACGGATCGGCAAAAGGGCAGTTATCTGCCCTTTTTTTATGCCTGACTGGTACGCTGCCTGGAAGCTATGGTAGCCGTTACTCCAGGCAGCAGGTGATACCATCACCATAGACTAATCAACATTTAGGTACTTACAGTATTACTTTACACCATATCTTGTGTTCGCAACCCCCACCACAGCCGAAACCACCCACGTTGCGTTGCGGCGGTCTATAGTCGAAGTTTTACACGAACAGATATTATGATATAACTTTTTCGGAATATGCAAAAAATCCCAACTGATTTATTAAAATACGAATTAAGGAATTTACAATTGAAAGTGGCAGAGGAGTCCCGTTCCTCCTTTATNACTTTTGTAAAAAAAGTTTGGCCTGANTTTATTGCNGGTGAACANCACAAGATCATAGCAAAAAAGTTTGAAGATATTTCACGTGGAAAGATAAAAAGGNTAATTGTAAATATGCCACCACGTCATACAAAATCTGAGTTTGCCTCCCATCTTTTCCCAGCATGGATGATGGGTAGGAATCCTAAGCTAAAAATAATTCAAACAACTCACACAGCTGAGCTATCATATAACTTTGGTCGTAAGGTCCGTGGGCTATTTGAACAAGACGAATTTAAGGATGTGTTTCCTGACGTAACATTATCTCAAGACTCAAAGGCAGCGGGCCGTTTTAATACAAACAAGGGCGGCGAATACTTTGCGGCAGGTGTCGGTGGAGCGATCACGGGCCGTGGTGCAGACTTACTNATTATTGATGACCCNCACTCGGAACAAGANGCACTATCNCAAACAGCNATGGACAATGCTTACGAATGGTANACCTCNGGNCCTNGACANCGTTTGCAACCAGGCGGGGCGATAGTCGTGGTCATGACACGGTGGTCCACGAAAGACCTAACAGGTAAATTGATGAACGCACAATCAGATACAAAAGCTGATCAGTGGGAGGTGATTGAGTTTCCTGCAGTCTTGAATGATAAACCAATGTGGCCTCAGTTTTGGAACTTGGATGAACTAGAAGGAGTCAAGGCCTCTTTGTCTGAACAGAAGTGGCAAGCACAATGGCAACAAAAACCTGTGTCAGAGGAAGGATCAATCATCAAACGTGACTGGTGGAAAATGTGGCCAAGAGATGACATACCACCTCTTATGCATATCATACAAAGTTATGATACAGCGTTCAGTAAAAAAGAGACAGCAGACTTTTCAGCNATTACNACGTGGGGTGTNTTTAAACCCGTGGAACACGGACCACCGCACATCATCNTTCTCAAAGCAAGAAAGGGTCGTTGGGACTTTCCTGAACTTAAAGAGATAGCGCTCGAAGAATATAAGTACTGGGAACCCGAAACAATCTTGATCGAAGCGAAAGCTTCTGGTATGCCTNTNACACAAGAGCTACGGCAAGTTGGGATTCCNGTAGTTACTTATACGCCTAGTAAGGGCAATGATAAGCACGTNCGTGTNAACTCCGTAGCTCCNCTCTTTGANGCNGGNCAGGTNTGGGCNNCCGATGANNGNTGGGCAGAAGAAGTNATTGAAGAATGCGCTGCTTTCCCTTATGGTGATCATGACGATTTAGTTGATTCAACAACACAAGCGTTGTTGCGATTCAGACAGGGTAACTTTATCCAGCTGGAGTCAGATTATATTGATGAACCCACGTACATTGAAGAGAGGAGTTACTACTAGTGGCGGAAAATAAAAAAGCATTTGGCCAAGGATTTCAAGATGCTGTCTACGGCGGTATAAAATCTGTATATGAAAATCCTACAGTACAGCAAGTGGGTAGTAGTATTAAGGAAGGATTTTTTAATCTCTATGACCCAGCGGCAGCCAAGGTAACAGAAATAGGTTTACCACTTCTACAAACGCTAACACCAGAAGTAGCAACAACTCAAGCAGCAAGAGATGAAATTTTACAAGGTATAGTGCCTTATGAAGATAATCCAGAAATATCTAAAATGGATAGACTAAAAGCACAATACGATAGAATGATTGCAGACTTTGGTGCAGTCGGTCAGGCATTTTTTGGTGATGCAAGAAACGCTTCAGAAAAATTAAATCAAGGCGTTGCCTTTGAAGATTTATCTCCTGAAGAACAGGCAGGTGCAAGAATGTTTGGTTTTGAGGTTGCCACAGCGATGATACCTGGCGGCATATTTACAAAGCCTGCCGTAAAAGGAGCCACGGCTCTTGGAAAAGATTTAATTAAACCAGGTGGTTTCAAAGCAAGTGCTGGTGGACCTCCAACAGATATTTTAAAAAAATTAAATACAGCTAAACCAGAAATATCAAAAGAAGAGTTGGCTGCTTTATCAAGATTTTATTACGGACTTACGCCGTCTTCCTTACCACAGAATCAACTACGTGCTACAATCATACAAGCAGATCCAGCAATATTTTCTAGAATGGAAAAGGATAGAAGAAACTATTTAGAAAAAGTAAGAAAATATGGTGTTGACGATCAAGGTAATCCTCTTAATCCTGGCAGTGGTAGGAAAGAAGGTATGCCAGGAACAACAAAAAAATCTTTATTAAATGATGAAAAAAGAAAAGCGATCGAATCAGTTCTTTTACCTGTGTGGAAGAAAGCAGAAAAAAGAGACGGTAAGGCAGTTTTACCTGCAAATTGGAAAAATGATTATATACCTATTATCAATAAAAAATATCCAAAATTATTTGCTAATGACCCTTTGACAACCGATAAAATGAGTAGACTTTTGGGTAACTATGACGATCCAAGCAGAAAAAAAAGAAGTGTAGTACTTATGGATCAAGTTATTAATGAGTCTACTTCGAGTAGAGCTTCTCGTTTGGACAAACAAGTAGCTAAACTTACAGGTCAATCTGATATGGGTGGTTTAGTACCAACTATTGCTAGATCCGTTGGGGAAGATTTAAAAGATGCCTCAAGATTTGATGAGTTTTTTACATCACAGGGTATTGATTTAAAGAAGTTAAGAAGTTCTGGTTTTGATAATAAAACAGCTATTAGAGATTATTTACAATATGAATTTAGGAATGATGAAATTTTACAAAAATATTTAAGAAACCAACCTTACAATTATAACGAAAAAAGAGGATATATTGATATCACATTGAATAGATCTCACGTAGATAGATCAATTGCGCCAGGCGATGATGTGTCAAAACAATTTCAAGGAATGGATGCAGGAGATATAAAAATACTTGGAGCAACTGTTAACAACGTTTTACAAAAAGATTTAGAAAGAGCTTTAGTAAATTATATTAAAAATAAAGATGTAAAAAATTCAAAAAGAATTATTGGTGAAATGAATGATTTTTTTATTGGAACAAAACTCAATGATCCTAGTCCTAATTTTCCAAAATTAAATGCTGATGATTATAAATGGTTGGATAAAAATAAAGTTGTTAAGATACCTACTATAAGTGCGGGAGCAGGAAGACCTTTCAAAAACACAGATGCAGTTCTTTTTGGCACAAGAGAACAACCAAGTGCTTCAGAAATATTGAAGGGTGAATTAGTTGCAAGACAACTAAATGCTGCAAAAAGAGCTTACAAAAGAGAAGAAGGTAATGTAACAGACTTTTATAAACTTCTAAATCAGGGAGGACTAGTTGGAGACATGGAACCAGTAAAAGCAAGTGTAGGTGGTTTTTTCAAAAAACTATTTACTGATCCACCAGCTTTCAGAAAAGAGGGCATGGACGTTACGGATCTGACAGGTCCTACAAAAGCACAAACACAAACACTAGAATCACTTTATCCAAACACTGCTTTTCCAGAATACGTGCCAGGTGAAGTATTCTTTTCTAATTTTGATTTAGCTCTTAGCAAAAGAGATGCACCATTAGTATTTAACACAAACAAAGAGTTTAGAGACTACATGAATCAATCAGGTGTTGGATCTGATGAGCTTGATGATGCAAAAGTTTTATCGTTTGTAAATTCTAAATTTAAAGAAGGACAACCAGTATTAGCACAAGACTTACTATCTATTGCAGCACAGTCTCCTGTAAGAAACATTTTTGTTGATGGATATGGTTTTCGATCAGACAAAATAAACGCTGCTCCAAAAAATATTTTAGACTACACTGGTAATATAGTTACTAAACAAGGCGAGCCTGTATTTAAAAATGTTAGTTACGCTAATACAGGATTATTACCTGGTGCTAAGGACAATACGTACAGAGAAAGAGTCATGCGTCTTAGCAAAGAAGACCTACGTGGTGATCCTGGAAGCGTGCCTGGTGGAGGAGCTGCACATAATTTTGGAGATAATGCCGATAACTCTGGCAACTATGTCATGGCTTGGACAAGACAAACAGATAGACAAGGTAATATCGTACCAGGTCAAAGCGTTGATCGTCAAACAGGTGAGATAATAACACCATCACAAATAGCTGATCAAACTAAACTTCAAGAGATCGAAGCAAAAATAAATAAATTATTTGAAGATCCTATTTCTGGTTTACAGCTTGGAGATGACGGTCAATTTTTAGCAGAGCAGTCAGGCGCAGTAGCTTCACAAGTACAAAGACTTGTTAAAAATTCAAATGGTAGACTTACTAACGCAAAAGCGTATGAGATTTTACTTGGGCAAGCAAAATCAAAACAAAAACAAATAAAAAATTTACAGAGTCAGTATAACGAAGAAGCAGCAAGACTTAAAAACTTTAAACCAGAATCAACAAAAGAAATTAGCACCACTGTTATNGATGAGNTACAATCTGATGTTTTTCAAAACGCAAAAAGAAAAGCTACAGAATTAGCTATAAGATTACAGGTAATGGCAGAGGACGGAATACCTTTGTCTCAAATGCGTGATGAAGAATTACTTAAATATTTTCAAAATCCAGCAGAACTGGGACTAGAAAATATTAGACCTGGCAGTGTATTTAGACCAGTTGGAAAAACAAAAGAAGAGTTAATGGCACAGTACAACGAGCTGATGTCAATGCAGCAACAGCTTACAGCTTTAGCACAACAACCAGCATACGCTATCACTCCTGCTAATGTAAATTTATACCGAGACACAATAAAAGGTAGACAAACAGAAATATTAGATGAGATGTCAGAGAATATTTCAAATGACTTAATATCAAGTTTGTATCCAGATTTACCGATGAAAGATAGATTACAATACGCAGATGCTTTATCTAAACAAGCAATTGCAGAAGCAGCATATAGATTGTTTGTTGAAAAAGATCCAAACGCACCAAAGTATATTTCATTTATGTCGGGAGAAGTTGTGGCAGGAGATGCTTATAACCAAGCAGGTAGAGCTAGTACATCTGTAGCAGAGAGACAAGCTGATAAACAAGCTAGAATAGAAGATTTTAAATCACAAATTAGAGACGGATCAACATCAGCTCAGATAAGAAAATCAGAGTTACCTGGTGTTGGCACAGATGAGTTTTACGGTGGACCGTTATCTAAGTCTGTAGAAGGTGGTCACTATACAAGCACAATGGAATCAATATTCAAAAAGATCGCACAGCAATACGGATCAAAACTAGAAATTATTAATGTGGCAGCTTCTGAACCTAGAAGAGTAACGAGCTATAGAATAATTAATCAAGATACTGGAGCAGAAATGGGAAGAGGAGAGACATACAGGCAGGCGGAAAGAATAGCTAATGATTTAGTAGATACAGAGGGTGGAAGATATACCATTGATAGTAAACCAATTTTCGAGTATGATACTAGACCAATATTTGGTATGGAACTAACACCACAAATGCTACAACTATTTAAGGCATATAAGTAAGGAGATTTATGGCAGTTGAAAAACCAGTGAGCTACGATGACGGACCAGTTCAACAGCAAGCAGTTGATATAGAAATACAAGATCCAACACAACAAAATGTAAGAATGATGGATGACGGTTCTGCTGTCATTAATGAAGTTCCAGAACAACCGAAAATGGATTTTGGCTCAAACCTAGCTGAGTTTATGTCCGATGATGACATGAATGTCATAGCGAATGAGCTGATAGGTAAGTTTGATGAGGACAAATCTTCAAGAAAAGATTGGGAAGAAACATATACAAAGGGATTAGATTTACTTGGATTTAAGTACGAAGAAAGATCACAACCGTTTCAAGGAGCTAGTGGAGTTACACACCCTGTATTAGCAGAGGCTGTTACACAGTTTCAAGCGCAGGCATATAGAGAACTATTACCTGCTGGTGGGCCAGTAAGAACACAGATTGTTGGGAAAGAAAATTTACTTAAACAACAGCAAGCAGAACGTGTGTCTGATTTTATGAATTACCAGATTATGCACGTAATGGAAGAATACGACCCAGAGCTAGATCAAATGTTATTTCACCTGCCGCTTGCAGGATCAGCATTTAAAAAAGTTTATTTTGATAATAACCTTGGCAGAGCTGTATCTAAGTTTGTACCAGCTGATGATATCGTTGTGCCTTATACAGCAACAGATTTACAAACATCAGAAAGGGTTACGCATGTAATCAGACGATCAGAAAATGAAATCAAAAAGATGCAGGTTACAGGAATGTACAGGGATGTTTCTTTATCAGTATCTACTGAAGAAGATAGAGTTTTAAACAAAGAAAGAGAAATATCTGGTGTAGAAAAATCAGATTATGCAGATGATATGTACACTCTTTTAGAGATACATTGTAATCTTGACCTACCAGGATTTGAAGATCAAAGTGGTGTNAAGCTACCCTACATAGTTACAGTTGATGAAGGTAGTGGTAGAGTCTTATCAATATATAGAAACTACCGTGAGAATGATCCGCTCTACAGAAAAGATCAATACTTTGTACATTTTAAATTTTTACCAGGTCTAGGTTTCTACGGCTTTGGTTTAGTGCACATGCTTGGTGGTTTATCAAGAACTGCTACAGCAGCGCTTAGACAATTAATTGATGCAGGTACGTTATCTAACTTACCAGCAGGTTTTAAAGCAAGAGGTCTTCGTATTCGTGATGATGACAATCCTTTACAACCAGGTGAGTTTAGAGATGTCGATGCGCCAAGTGGAGATTTACGAGCAGGTCTATTACCTCTTCCTTACAAAGAGCCAAGTCAAACTTTATATGCACTTCTTGGTTTTGTTGTACAAACAGCAACAAGATTTGCAACAGTAGCAGATCAAAAAATTGGTGAAAACCTAGGAGCTAACGCACCAGTAGGAACTACTATGGCCATGATGGAACGTGGCACAAAAGTAATGAGTGCAATACACAAAAGACTGCACTATGGACAAAAAGTAGAGTTTACTTTACTTGCACAAATCTTTGCAGAGTTTCTACCAACAATGTATCCTTACGAAGTTGAAGGTGGACCACCACAAATTAAACAACAAGACTTTGACGGTAAAGTAGATGTATTGCCTGTATCTGATCCTAATATTTTTTCTGTATCACAAAGAGTTGTGTTAGCACAAACACAATTACAATTAGCACAAAGTAATCCTCAAGCACACAATGTGTATGAGGCTTATCGAAGAATGTACGCTGCTTTAGGTGTAACTGATATATCAGCTATCTTACCACCACCTCCTGCACCAGCACCAGTAGATCCTGGTATGGAGAATGCAACAGCATTAAAGCAACAACAATTAAAAGCGTTTCCACAACAAAATCATGATGCACACATAAATGCACATAGAGGTTTTATGTCATCTATTTTAGTAAAAAATAATCCTGTTGTAATGGCAATTTTGCAATCACACATATCTGAGCATATTGCTTTGCAAGCAAGAGAGCTAATTCAACAGAAATTTATGGAGCAAATGCAACAATTACAACAAGCAATACAGCAAGTTCAATCACAAGAGCAAGAACAAGAGCTACAAATGCAAATACAACAGACGCAATTGCAAATGGAAGGTGAAATTGCGCAAGCAATTAACGAAATGACAACGCAAATGATCACAGAAGAGCAAGAATCAATGGAAAATGACCAAGAAGATCCGCTCATAAGACTAAAAGAACAAGAAATTCAGCTTCGAGCTATGGAAATGCAAAGAAAAGACCAAGAAATAGACAAAAAACTTGAGGTTGAACGTGAAAGAATTGCTACAACTGACAAAATTGCACAAGATCGCATAGATTCACAAGAAGATATTGCGCAACTTCGTGCAAATGTTAACCTTTCTAAGCAAAAACAGTGAAGAAAAGCGAAAAAAAAGTCGCAAAGGTGATGCGTGAGTTTAAAAAACGCAAATTAAATATAGGCAAGAGCAAAAAAAAGGTTAAATCTAGAAAACAAGCGATAGCAATAGCGCTTAGTGAGGCAGGAATAGCAAAAAATGGCAAACGCAGAAGAAAAACTAGCTGATTACTTTAATAAGCTAATGATGATATCAAAAAGAACTGGCAAATCTGCTGAAGATAGTTTACTTCTAGCAGGTGCGATGATGGCAGTAGCAAAAGTCATTTATCATGAACATTTGACGCCTTCTGAAGCAAAAGATTTGGAAAATCATAATGGTTATGATATTCTAGAACTTATTAAACCAACAATACATTAGGGGTTTTATGACAGAAGAAGAACGCAGAAATTTCTTGAGAAAAGCAAAGACTAGAAAAAGATTGGGTTTAAAACCAGGAACAAGTGAAGGCCCAGCTGGTAGATCTGGAGATCCCAACAAAAAATTACAAACGTTAGAACAAATAATGGGTTCACTTCCTAAACCTAGTGCAGGTGTTACTGGAACCTTAGTAAGAGCATTAGATGAATTACAGGAAAGATTTCCAAATAAAAGAATTAACAAAGATGATTTAGATAGATTATTAAAACAAAAGAATCAAGCTGCTACTGGATCTGGAAAACCAAAACTTGAGGAAGAAGTTGATATACCTGACGTACCTGTAGAAAAAGGTAAAAGACCAAATATGGGTCAAGTTGCTGGTGGTTTTAAAACTACTAATGTAAAAAAAGGCGGCTTAATGAAAGCCAAAAAGAAAAAAGCAAAAAAATCCAAAGTAGCTGGTAGACTAGCTAAACGTGGATATGGAGCAGCGAGGAAGTAATGAGTAAAATGAAAAGAGAGCTTGAAAAACAGCAAGCTATAGCTGATGCAGCAAAAGGATTTACAAATCTACAAACTAAAATATCTAACCCAAAAGGTGGTACAATAAATTACGGTGGTAGAAATGTTATAAGCGTAATTCCTTTGCTTGGTGGATTTACTACTACAGTAAAAAAAGAAGCTAAAGGTGGACTGCAGGAGGCAACTGCGAGACTAAAAGCACAAGGTTTGAAAAAAGGTGGATCACCAAAGAAAAAGAAAAAGTTTCCTGATCTTAGCGGAGATGGTAAAGTAACAATGAAAGATATTCTTATGGCACGTGGTGTGATTAAAAAGAAAAAAACTAAAAAGAAGGGTAAAAAGAAATGAACTTTAAAAAAACAAAAGTAGAAGTGGTTAAACAATCTAACCCTTTTCCTAATATAAAAGTTTCATCTGATGCTGCTATTGTATACTCACCTTTTGTTGTAAAACAAAACAAAGGTGCAGGTCCAAAAGGGCAGACTAGCAACATGCAGATCAAAAAAGTTGCTTTTAAAGGTGTAAAGTAATAAAACCCTATCAACAAAGGAGGATTGTATGAAACTAGTACAAGATCTATGGGCACACTTAAAAGAGTGGTCTGATTGGAGCATGAAAGATTGGATTAAAGCTGCAATAGTAGCAATAATCGTAATCATTATTATAGGAGCAATCTAGAATTTATGTGGCAATTACTTGCTAAACCTTTACTTGGCGTCGTCGCTGATGGCGTCAAGGGTTTTGTAGAAACCAAAAAAGCAAAACAAGAATTAAAATTAACAACAATAAAAGCTACTCAAAAACTTAAAGAAGACCAGATAGCTGGTAAAGTTGCATGGGAGCAAAGCGCTGTCGATCAAATGAAGGGCAGCTGGAAAGATGAGGTAGCATTAATTGTCCTACTACTTCCAGCAGTTTTAGTATTCACGCCCTTACAAGAACATGTTCATCAAGGGTTTATCGCCTTGCAAGACCTACCGTCG
>FUFK010076032.1_pt1 | contig 12814 bp, 12 predicted proteins | sample 1021851 | NCBI WGS metagenome assembly FUFK01 (sample SAMEA51879418, study PRJEB19060) | metagenome | reverse complement strand
CGGGACGCTCGCATCGGCCACCAGCCGGACCAGGGAGGACCGGGGTGCTCGGCTTCGGCACCCGATGCACTGCCGGGGGGGTTCTGGCGGCGAACCCGCCACGTCTATTCGCCCCCGGAGGCCGCAGCCGGATCTTCCCGATCCCCGGCCGGATCCGCTCCGGGCCCGCCATCGGGGCGAATGTCGATCCGCCATCCGGTNAGTCGCGCCGCCAGNCGCGCGTTTTGACCTTCGCGCCCGATCGCCAGGGAGAGTTGATAGTCCGGGACGAGAACCCGGGCCGCCTTAGCGTTGGGGTCCACGATCTCGACCGAGGTGACCCGCGCGGGCGAGAGTGCGTGGGCGATCATCTCGGCGGGGTCGTCGCTGTGGTCGACGATGTCGATCTTCTCCCCGCTCAACTCGCTCATGACGTGTCGCACGCGTTGTCCCTGCGGCCCGATGCACGATCCCTTGCCGTTGACGTCCGGGGCGTTGGAGCGAACGGCGATCTTGCTGCGATGCCCCGCCTCCCGAGCGATGGCCGTGATCTCGACGGTTCCGTCCGCGATCTCGGGCACCTCGAGTGCGAACAGCGCCCGCACCAGGTTCGGGTGTGTTCGGGACAACGTGACGATCGGACCTTTGAAGCCGCGCCGCACACCCGTCACCAGTGCTTTGATGCGCGCACCGTGCTCGTAGGTCTCCCCGGGGGCTTGTTCCTCCGGCGGAAGGTTCGCTTCGATTTTCCCCAGATCCACCCGGATCATCCGCGGGTTGGTCGATTGCTGAATAACCCCGGAAACCAGGTCGCCTTCCTTGCCGCTGAACTCGGTCATGGTCGCGTCGCCCTCTGCCTCACGCAGTCGCGACAGCAGCACTTGCCGAGCAGTCGCGGCCGCGATGCGCCCGAAGCCTTCGGGGGTGTCGTCGAATTCTCCGATCACCTCACCCTCGTCGTTGACCTCGCCGGCCCACACGGTGACGTGGCCGGTCTTGCGGTCGAGTTGGACGCGAGCGTTCTCGGCCGAGCCGTCCGTGCGCTGGTAGGCAACCAGCAGCGCCGCTTCGATGGTCTCCACCACCAGGTCCAGCGAGAGGTTCTTCTCCCGGACCAGACTCTTCAATGCTGTGACGTCGATATCCATCAGGTGTCCTTCTTGCGATCGAACTCGACTTCCACCACGGCTTTGGACACATCGTCATAAGGGACCTGTTGCATCTCACCCGACACCGCGACGGTCGCCGATCGATCGTCACTGGAGACCACGCGACCTTTGACCGTGCGGCCATTGGTCATGTCGACAACGACGAGGCGGTCGTGAGCGCGACGCCAGTGCCGTGCCTCGGTCAGCGGGCGGTCGACTCCCGGACTGGTCACTTCCAGAACGAACGGTGCATCTTCGATCTGAGGTTCACCATCCAGCGCGGTGGAGATATCCCCGGAGACCTTCGCGATCAGGTCCAGGTCGACGCCACCATCGGCGTCGACGATCACACACACCTTGTCTCGACGGCCGACCCGATCAACGGTGACGTCTTCGAGGTCGAGTTTCGCGGCAGAGACGATCGGCGCGGCAATGTTCCGCACGGTGTCGACGGACACAGCCATGGCCCCTCCGTCCCTCGGGCGCGATCCTGTTGTTGATGCGATTGTGACGTCGAGTGTATCCGTCCGGGCAGCGCCGTGGGATCCTTGCGCGGTGAAGGTTCCCGGCGGATCGATCGGTGCGCGACCTCTTGCGCGGCGGCGGGTATTGCAGGGCGCGATCGCCGCTCCGGTGCTCGGCGCTACCGCCGTGGCTCTCGCCGCGTGCGGGAGCGACGAACCACCACCGGAGGCCATCGAAGTCGCACCGTCTCCGACGGTGGAGAAGAGCGAGGCCCTCCTCGACGACCTCGCACTCATCGGCGCCTACGAGGGAACCCTGGCCATCTATCCCGAACTGCGCGGCAGCCTAGCCGGCATTGCAGATCAACATCGGGCCCACGCACGCGAGCTCGGTGCCACCGAGGAGGACATCACCGACCTCGAACCCATACCGCCGAAAGCCGCTAACGCCCGCGAGGCGATCACCAATCTGATTTCTCGTGAACGCCGGGCTGCCGAGCAGCGCGCACAGACCGCCGAACAATCCGAATCCGCCGAGCAGGTGCGGGTGTTCACGTTCATGGCGGCGTCGAAGGCTTCGCACGTGCCCGAGCTTCGGGACATTCGCTCGGGGGTGAGCCGGTCGTGACCTACACCCAACCCGACGCCATCGCCGCCATTGCCCGCGCGATCCAAACCGAACAGAACTACGTTTTCGCCGCGGGGCTCGCCGGTGCCTTTCTTCGCGGAGCCGGACGACGCAGAGCAGTCAATCAACTCGCCGAGCACCGTGCGCGCCTGCAAGTCAACACCGCGTTGGTGGATCCAGCCGACGTCCCGCCTACGCCGCCGGGCTTCACACCCGAGTCGCCGATCACGAACCCGAAGACCGCGCGCTCGGCGCTTGCGGCACTCAGTAACGCACTCGTGGGCGTCTACGCCGATGTCGCGTCGGTGACCGAGGGAGCCGATCGCGCCACCGCGATCGCCTGGGCGCAGGCCTCGGCTCGCGACGCCGTGCGGTGGGGCGCCGCCAGTCAGGCCTTCCCGACGTAACGCACGAACGCACGAACAATCAAAACTACGAACACGCGAACACACGAGCACACGAGCACACGAACGCGCCAACACACTCACGCGTGAGCGCATCACCGCGACCGCCCGGCTCACCAGCCGACGATTAGCCTCACGATCAACACGGCGACGATCACCAAGAACACCACGCGAACGAAGCCGCTTCCCCGGCGTAGCGCCATGCGGGCGCCGATCACCGCACCCACCACGTTGAAGACCGCCATCACCAGAGCCACCTGCCACCAGATGTAGCCACCGAGGCCGAAAACAATGATGGCGGCGACGTTGGTCCCGAGATTGACGATCTTGGCGGTCACCGAAGCGGACAAGAACGAGTACCCCAACAGGCCGACGAGCACGATCAGCAAGAAGGACCCGGTTCCTGGGCCCAGCAGTCCGTCGTAGAAGCCGATGAGCGCACCGGCGGCCGCCGCGATGACCGCATGGCGTCGACCGGCGAACCGCAGGCGGTCTTGCGCACCCATGGCCGGGCTCACCGCCACCCAGATCCAGGCCGCCACCAACAGAGCGATGATGACCGGCCGGAAAACATCCTCCGGCAGGCTCGAGGCGGTCGCCGCCCCGATCAGCGAGCCAATAAACGCCAGCACCGTCATCGGGAGTGCGGCGCGCATGTCCGGGCGAACCTTGCGCAGGTAGGTGCCGGTCGCCGCGGCCGTTCCGAACACGCTGGCCACCTTGTTGGTCCCGAGCGCTTGAACACCGGGGCCCGGAAGCCCNAGCAGCANGGCCGGCACCTGNAGCAACCCNCCGCCACCGGCGACGGCNTCNACCCATCCGGCGACCAGCGCCGCGAGGGCCAGCCAGATCAGGATGTCGAGATCGACCACGATCTACGACCGAACGAGGGACACCAAATGGTCGACGATCACCGCGGAGTCGACGTCCTCGCGCTCACCACTCGCGCGATCCTTAACTTCGACCACCCCGTCGGCCAACCCGCGACCCACCACGACGATCGTCGGCACGCCGATCAACTCCGANTCGTTGAACTTAACGCCCGGCGACACCCCGCGGCGGTCATCGAAGAGCACGCGAACGTCGCGGGCAGCCAGGTTCGAGGCGAGTTCGTCGGCGAAATCGAAGACNGCGTCGTCCTTGCCGGTGGCGATCACGTGCAGNTCCGCNGGGGCCACCTCGCGGGGCCAGATCANGCCCTTGTCGTCATGGTGCTGCTCGGCGATCGCGGCGACNGCTCGTGACACCCCGATGCCGTAGGANCCCATCGTCACCGTGACGAGGTTCCCTGACTCGTCTTGCACCTGCAGTCCGAGTGCGTCCGCGTACTTGCGGCCCAACTGGAAGATGTGACCNATCTCGATACCGCGCGCGATCTCGACCGGGCTGCCGCACTGCGGGCACGCATCGCCGGCGCGAACCTCTGCAACGTCGATGGTGCCGTCCGCCTCGAAGTCTCGACCGTGCACCAGGTCNTAGACGTGACGACCGGNCTCNTTGGCGCCGGTGATCCACGCCGATCCNCGAGCGATNCGCGGATCGAGCANGTACTCCACTCCCGANGTCCCGGCCGTGCCNAGGGCNCCGGGGCCGATGTAGCCCTTGACCAGGGCAGGGTTCGCCGCGAAGTCGTCCTCTTCGAACGCGCGGATCTCCGCCGGGTAGACCGCCGCTTCGAGTCGGCGCTCGTCGACCTCGCGGTCTCCGGGCACGCCGATCGCCAGCGGTCGCTCCCCGCCATCGGCGTCCACCCGCATCACCAGGACGTTCTTGAGCGTGTCCGAGGCGAGCCAGGCATCGCCGTCGCCACGCGCGAGCTCGGGGCGGGAGTTGGACACCTCGACGAGAGTGTCGATCGTCGGCGTATCGGGAGTGTTCTCCACGTGCGCGGCGCCCACGGCGACGGGCTGCTCCACCGCCACCGGAACCGAGATGGCTTCCACGTTCGCCGCGAAACCGCACTCCGGGCAACGCACGAACGTGTCCTCACCGACCGGTGTCGGCGCGAGGAACTCCTCGCTCGCGGAACCGCCCATCGCGCCGGACATCGCCGAGACGATCACGTACGTCAAGCCGAGTCGGTCGAAGGTGGAGATGTAAGCATCGCGGTGCCTGCCATAGGAGTGTTCGAGACCGGCATCGTCGACGTCGAACGAGTACGAGTCCTTCATCACGAACTCGCGGCCGCGCAAAATCCCTGCGCGCGGGCGGGCTTCATCGCGGTACTTGGTCTGAATTTGGTAGATCACCAGCGGAAGGTCCTTATAGGAGGAGTACTCCCCCTTGACCATCTGGGTGAACAGTTCCTCGTGCGTGGGCCCGAGCAGGTAGTCCGATCCGCGACGGTCTTGCAAGCGGAACAGGTTGTCCCCGTACTCGGTCCACCGGCCCGTCNCCTCGTACGGCTCCTTGGGNATCAGGGCGGGGAAATGCACTTCCTGAAAGCCGGCGTCGTCCATTTCCTCCCGGACGATCCGCTCGACATTGCGGAACGTCTGGTAACCCAACGGCAGCCAGGAGAACACCCCGGGGGCGACACGTCGGACGTATCCGGCCCGCACCAGTAATCGGTGGCTGGGCACTTCAGCATCGGCCGGGTCATCGCGCAGCGTGCGGAGCAGCAGCGTCGACATACGCAAGATCACGTGCGCGTCCTTCCCGAAGATTTCGCCCGAGGATAGTTGTCAGAACAGCACGGTGGCGAAGTGCCCGTAGGGGCGAAACCCGACGGATGCGTAGCTGCGCATCGCGGGTGTGTTGAAGGAATTCACATACAGGGACACCGTGGGCGAGATGGCCGAGCGGGCCAGGTGGATAACCGACGCCATCGCGGGTACGGACATTCCCTGGCCGCGCAGCTCGGGGGCGACCCAGACTCCCTGCACCTGACACGCATCAGGTGTTGCCGCCCCGATTTCGGCCTTGAACTCGATCCGGCCGTCGACGATCCGGACGAACGATCGTCCTGCGCGCACGATCTCCGCGACTCGATCGCGGTAGGCGCTCCCCCCACCCCCGCGCACCGGTGAAATACCAACTTCCTCGGAGAACATGTCCACGCACGCGGGAAGCAGAACATCCATGTCCGCAAGGGTCGCCATCCGCACGTGCGGATCGTGCGGGATGTTCGCGTCGGTGTCCATCACCAGTAGCCGCTGGTCATCGCGCACTTCCCGTGCCGGACCCCANGCCGGCTCCAGCAACCGCCACAGGTCGAGGACTTCCTCACGATCGCCCACGAACGACGAGCAGCGACGCGGGCTCATCCGCAAACGGTCGGCCAGCGCCGCCCGCGACGCGGGAGTGGTTCCGACCGGGACGAGGTTCGCCCCCACGTACACCACCGAATGCAGGGTGTCGTCGTCCAGGTAACCCCAGATGTCACCACCGAGTCGCCACGGGTCGAGCCCGGCGCCTCGAACCCGGGCGTCCAGGAAGCAGTTCGACACCGGGTCGGATCGCAGCAGCGACTCCAGTGGTCCGAGGTCGGTGGAGGTGAGTTGTCGGACGTACCCGACGAGCGACTTCTCCCCGTCAGCGAAGGTGGTCACCTGATGAATCTAGACGGTTTCCACCACAACAGGGCCGCTTTCACCGTCCATCTGTTCGGCCAGGCGCATGGCTTCTTCGATCAACGTCTCCACGATCTGGGACTCGGGCACGGTCTTGATCACCTCGCCCTTGACGAAGATCTGGCCTTTGCCGTTGCCGGAGGCAACGCCGAGGTCCGCGTCTCGAGCCTCGCCCGGTCCGTTCACCACGCACCCCATGACCGCGACGCGCAGCGGGACCTCCATGCCTTCGAGGCCGGCGGTGACTTCCTCGGCCAGGGTGTACACATCCACCTGGGCTCGCCCGCACGACGGGCACGAGACGATTTCGAGTCCGCGTTCGCGCAGGTTCAACGACTCGAGGATCTGCAGGCCGACGCGGACCTCCTCAATCGGTGGCGCCGACAGCGACACCCGAATGGTGTCGCCGATGCCGCGGGACAGCAGTCCTCCGAAGGCGACGGCGGACTTGATCGTTCCCTGGAACGTCGGCCCGGCCTCGGTGACCCCGAGATGCAGTGGGTAGTCGCATTGTTCGGCGAGCTGCATGTAGGCCTGCATCATGACGACCGGGTCGTGGTGCTTGACGGAGATCTTGATGTCACGGAAGTCGTGCTCCTCGAACAGCGAGCACTCCCATAGCGCCGACTCCACGAGCGCTTCCGGTGTTGCCTTCCCGTACTTCTCCATCAAACGCTTATCCAGCGAGCCGGCGTTGACGCCGATGCGGATCGGGGTGCCGCAGTCGGCAGCCGCGCGCGCGATCTCCCCGACCTTGTCGTCGAACTGCTTGATGTTGCCCGGGTTGACGCGCACCCCCGCGCAACCGGCATCCAGTGCAGCGAACACGTACTTGGGCTGGAAGTGGATGTCGGCGATGACCGGAATACCGGACTTCTTNGCGATGATCGGGAGCGCCTCGGCATCGTCTTGTGAGGGCACCGCCACCCGCACCACCTGACACCCCGCGGCGGTCAATTCTGCGATCTGCTGCAGCGTGGAGTTCACGTCCGCGGTGACGGTCGTCGCCATGGACTGCACGGACACCGGCGCATCGCCGCCGACCAACACCGGGTGGCGATCGTGGCGCAGCAGGAGCTGACGCGAGGCTCGACGAGGCGCCACCACGGGGGGCGGAGCGGAGGGCATTCCTAATCCGATGGACACGGCCCCATTATTGCCTCCAGCCGAATCGCCGGCGATCGGACCAACACGCCCCATCACGCCCCATCAGCGTCTACGGTGGAATCACCTGTCTCCGACCGTGAAGGCCATCATGAAACGACTCCTCATCCCGGCACTGCTCGCATCCTCGGCGTTCGTGCTCAGCGGCTGCCTCGACGTGGACGCCGACCTCTCGGTCAACGAAGACGCCACGGCGACCGGCGAGATGACCATCGCCATCTCCAGCGAGATCTCCGGCCTCCTCGGCTTGGGGTCGGGCGTCGACCTCGTCGATCAGCTCAAGCAGGGGATGCTGGACGGCGCGGAAGGGGTCGAGGATTTGGACTGCGAGCCCGCGGAGCAGGAGAACGCGGTCGCCATGGTCTGCTCGTTCGAGAATCAGGTCTTCGATCAGGCAGATGACATCTGGAACATCTACGTCAGCGATGACAACACCGTCACGTTCTACTCCAGCTCCGGTGAGCAAGCAGCCGAAGAAGACGCNGGNCTCTTCGACGACCTGGTGGACTTNGACTTCGGCGGGTACCAGATCGACGTCGAGATGCCCGGCCCGATCGTCAGTGTTGATGGCACCAACGTGGATCAAACATCCGACACCAGTTTCCGCATCGAGGCCGGACTGAACGACAGTTTCGAAGCGATCGTCGTGTCCGAGGACGGCTCGAGCAGCTTCCCGTGGGTCTTGTTGATCGTGGTCGGCGTCGCCGTGCTCGCGGTCATCGCCCTGGTCGTCTTCCTTATCGGCCGCTCACGGTCCTCCGGCGACTCCGGCGCGAGCGACGCGAATGGCGCGAATGACGCGACGGACGGCAATGACGCGACGGACGGCACTGCCTTCATGGACGACGCAGATCGTGCCCAACCGGAACTGATCGCGGCGACACCCGCGCTCGACTCGCCTACTCCCCCACCCGCGGTGGAGGCATCACCGGTACCGCCGGCCATCGAATCCGCCGGCACCCCTGGCGATGACGATTCAAGCGATGACGCTCCCGGCGAAGACACTCCAGCTGACTCGGGAGACGACTCGCCGGGTCATTCACCCGCAGACAACGACGACGGCGGAAGTGTCGGGTCCAACGACAACGACAACGACAACAGCAACGACTAATCGTTGGTTGCCGCGGGCTAACTCAAGGTGATCGGCTTCACCAGGTCGGCCCAGATAACCACCAGGCCAACACCGAGCAGCACCGCCGCCACCACGTAGGCGACGGGCAAGAGCCGCGCCGTATCCACCGGCCCAGGGTCGGGCTTACCGCGCACGCGCGCGAGAAATCTCTTCACCGACTCATACAACGCTCCGGCAATATGGCCGCCATCCAGCGGCAGAACCGGTAGCAGATTGAACAAGAACAAGAAGAGGTTTAACGACGCGGCAAGACCGAGGAAGGTGGCGACCTTGGCGGTCACCGGTTGCTGCATAGCCGCGATCTCGCCTCCAAGCCTCGACGCACCGACGACCGACACCGGAGAGTTAATCGACCGCTCGCCACCCCCGATCAACGTCTCATCGACGAGTTCGTAGATGCGGATCGGCAGCGTCAACAGGGCAGCCGCCGTTCGATACGTGAGGTTCCACATATATGCCGGAACGCTGGAGACCGGCTGCGATTGGTACTCGAACACCGGTGCCACCCCGAGGAAGCCGATCTGTTCGACCTGTTCGGTGATCTCTCCATACTCGTCGTATACCGGTCGCTCGATGTCGGCGACGGTCAACGGCAGGGAGACTTGACCACCGTCGCGCTCCACCACCACCTGCGTGCTGCGTCCGGGGTTGGCACGGATCCACGCGGTGATGTCCTCCCACGATGACGACGCCACCGGGCCCACCGACACGATCACGTCTCCCGGCTCGAGGCCGGCCACCGCTGCGGGTGTCGCCGACGTACCCGACGGGCACTGTCCCGACGGCAGAGCATCGCCCGCCGGCAGCGCCACGGTCGGCGTGCACGGCACCACCGAATTCACCGCCGTCGTCGGCGCGGGAATCCCGATGCCGACGAGCACGATGCCGAACAGCAGGAACGCCAGGACCAGGTTCATCACCGGCCCGCCGAGCATGATGATCACGCGCTTGCGGACGGGAAGTTTGTAGAACAGGCGGTTCTCGTCTCCCACGCGCACCTCTTCGAGGGATTGCTGGCGGGCTTGGGCGATCATCGCCGCGAACCGTCCGGTGTTCATCGAGCGAGCGGTGCCGTCGGGGTCTTCTTTGCCTGGGGGGAGCATCCCGATCATTCGAATGTAGCCGCCGACCGGGAAGGCCTTCAGTCCGTAGCGGGTCTCACCTTTGACCTTGGACCAGATGGTGGGACCGAACCCGACCATGTAGTCGGTGACCCGGACGCCGAACTTCTTGGCCGGAACGAGGTGTCCGATTTCGTGCAAGGCGATGGACGCTCCGATGAGCAGCACGAACAGCGTGATGCCCAGAATCTCCAGACCCATAACCCCATTCTCTCTCGCCGTCCCCGGTGGGGACACTTATGGGACGCCTCGCGCCCCCCGCAGGATCCCGGCTAGAGGCGGATCATTAGTCGGGAGGGGGCTCCCGCCTCNTGGGTTTCGTGGGCGGNGACGATGTCGTCTAACTCGAAGTATCGGACCGGGGGCATGGTCAGCGCGCCCTCGGCGAGGGCGGATTCCACCTGAGAGACCGCGGTTGCGAGCTTGTCCGCGGCCACCGTGTAGAGCAGCATGAACTCCAGGACCAGGCCCGCGGTCATCAACCGTCGCGTCGGTATCTGAATGTCCGCGCCCGTCGAGGCATAGACCACCACGACGGTGTCGGGCTTACTGACCTCAAGATCCATCTCGAGGTTCGCGGGAAGGTTCACTTCGATGATGCGATCCACGGATCCGACGGCTTCACGGATGTCGTAGATGATGTCCGGGTCGCGGTAGTCGAAGACGAAGTCGGCTCCGGCCAGCCGGGCGACCTCTTGCCGCTCCGGTGTGGACGCGGTGGCCACAACCGTCGCGCCGGCCCACTTGGCGATCTCTACGGCGGCCCGGCCGACTCCCCCGGCGCCGCCCTGCACGAGAACGACCTTCCCGTCGACGGGTCCGTCACCGAGCACGCAGTAGGCCGCGGTCACCGCGGGAACGCCGAGCGTCGCCCCGAGTTCGAGATCCGCGTTCTCCGGTAGCGGGCGCACGTTCGCGACATCGACGATGCAGTANTCGGCGGCNGTGCCATACACGTTGTCGAACGCCGACAACATGATCCACACCCGCTCACCGATGCGCGCCGGATCCATGTTCGCGCCGACGATGTCGATGACACCGGACCCGTCCTGGTGGGGAATCTGAAAGTCGGCCATATCTCGCGCCGTCGACCCTGCACGCGTCTTGACGTCGGTGGGATTGATACCTGAGAAGGCCAACTTCACTCGAACCTGATTGGGTCCCGGCTTCGGGATCGGNATCTGATCGACGCNNAGGACCGAGGCTGCCGGCCCTACCTGCGAATACCGTGCGGCGCGCATAGTGCTCATGCACAGCATTGTGGNGCCTCACCNNGCGCNGCGGCTACCCACCAGCGAGGCNACTCAGCCGTCAACGAGTTGCTGCACCCGCGAACGCGCCCACCGATCGGCATCCAAGACGTCGGCCACGCTCACNTTCTCCCCCGATATCCACCCCGNATCGAGGTGCTCATCGACCAGGTTCGACACCGTGGACACGATCCCGGTGAAGGGCAATCGACCCTGAAGGAACGCCTCGACACACACCTCGTTGGCGCCGTTCAATACCGCCGGCGCCGTTCCGCCGGCCTGCCCGGCGCGCCGGGCCAGGCTCACCGCCGGGAACGCGTCTTCATCCAGTGGGAAGAAATCCCACGAGGTCGCCTGCTCCCACGAGCACGCGGGCGCCGCGCCGGCCACCCGGTGCGGCCAATCCAGGCCCAGTGCGATCGGCAGCCGCATGTCGGGTGGGGACACTTGCGCGATCGTCGATCCGTCAACGAACTCCACCATCGAATGCACGATCGATTGCGGATGCACCACCACGGAGATGTCCGAGAACTCGACGTTGAACAGCAGGTGAGCCTCAATCACCTCTAATCCCTTATTCATCAAGGTGGCGGAGTTGATCGTCACCAGCGGGCCCATGTCCCAGGTGGGATGCGCCAACGCTTGCTCAGCAGTCACCGACTCCAGGTCCGCGGCCGACCATCCACGAAACGGCCCGCCCGAAGCAGTCAGGATCAACCGGCGCACGTCACTGCGAGCACCGGCGGCAAGGCACTGCGCGATCGCCGAGTGCTCGGAATCCACCGGAACGATCTGGTCGGCGTGCGCCACCCCGCGAACGAGGTCACCACCGATGATCAACGACTCCTTGTTCGCCAGGGCGACAACAGTCCCGCTGCGCAGCGCCGCGAGGGTTGGCTCCAGCCCGGCGGCACCGGCGAGNCCGTTCACGACGACATCGCACTCGACCCCGGCGATATCGACCACCGCCGTCGGCCCGGCGATGATCTCGGGAATAGCGGCATCACCCGCTGCGTAACCGCTGTCTTGAGCCCAGGCGTAGATCCCCAATTGCAGGTCCGCAACAGCCGAGGAGGACGACACCGCCACCACCGAGGGCNGGAATTCNCGCACCTGCTCGAGCAGCAGNTCCCCTCGAGCACCCGAGGCCGCCAACCCGACNACGTCGAAGCGTTCGGGGTTGCGGCGGATGACGTCGAGCGCTTGCGTCCCAATGGAGCCAGTACTGCCCAAGATCACGACNCGCCGCACGGCCCAACCCTAGGCGGCGAGNCANGACTGCACTTCCAGCCGCTCGGCCCAGGATCGGAACTAGGAGCCGGCCTCTACGACAGCACGGGCCGGAAACACACGCACCGGCACGTCGTCGACAACGATGCTTCCGTCCTCACCGACCACCTGACAGGCACCCAAAGCGGAGCACGCTTCCGCGCCCTGGGGCAACCCGGTCACCTGACCCTCNCCNAGGTCCGCCCACAGCAACTCACTGACCTCGCCGTCCTTGCGCACCACNCACGTGTTGACCANGCCGGAGATTTCGCACCCNCCCCACTCGCCGCCGACCAGCCAGTCCGAGACCACCCGCAGCCCCGCCGCGGCCCCGGAATCGTTCGTCATCTGCATCCCGAGCAGCTCATACGGCTCGGGAGTCCAGATATAGAAATACGTACGACCAGCCCCGAAGCGCATCGAGTCCAAATAGGTCCGCACCAGCCAGCTCGTCGCTTGGTCTCCCACGATCTCACCCCGCGGCACATCTCCCGGACCGGCGAGCCCGTAGTTCAACTCCGTGTCCCACACCGGCAACGCCGGCGCATCCAGTCGATCGAGGGTGTGCCGGACCAGGCGAAGGTTGCGCGCTCGATCCAGCGGACCCTGGACCCCACTGGGGTAGGAGTGCACCGCCAACACATCCACCGGCCAATCCCGGGCAGCCAACTCCTCCACGTACG
>FUFK010054987.1_pt1 | contig 12814 bp, 18 predicted proteins | sample 1021851 | NCBI WGS metagenome assembly FUFK01 (sample SAMEA51879418, study PRJEB19060) | metagenome | reverse complement strand
TTGCTGCAGAGACAATAGTGGACTGCTTCTCAGTTGGTGACTGGTCCGCCCGCCATCTCAAACATTATGAAGAAAAAGTCAACCTAAGCTGGTTATACGATGAACTTTATCCTGTCAGAAATTTTCATGGAGCATTTCAAAAAGGACGCTGGTCAGCATTGATAAACACCGGGCTTCAGTTTATGACACGTGGCTTGGCTTGGGGCTTTCTGCCAAAAGAACATCATATTCCGGGCTTTGAGCGAATGAAAAAGTTAAATGAACGAACTAATGAGCCCGATTTTGGTGAAAGATATGCAGCCGTAAAATTTGACAAAAAGTTGACGTTTGACAAAGTTACGGATGTTTTTCATGCGGGCGTTGCCCATGATGAAGATCAACCTTCGCATCTTCACGTATTAGATACGGAAATTTGTGCTACCAAATGCGTTGAAGAGTACGATAATCCTTGTCAGAGATTCTGCCCCGCAGCTGTTTACGAAATGGAGGAAGTAAATGGACGCAAGGAATTAAAAATTAATTTTTCAAATTGCGTACATTGTAAAACCTGCGACATCGCCGATCCATATCAGATTATTAATTGGGTTACACCGGAAGGCGGCGGCGGACCGGACTACAAGGGAATGTAAGAAATAACAGACAGTTGAAATTCATAAAAAGCGGCCGTTTTCAACAAAAGATCAGATAACGGCCATCAATATAAACTCAGTAAATATTACTCGATCTCTTTACATTTGCTTGTAATTGGATTTGGATTCTCTTAAGCAGTTTTTCGTCCGATCAGGCTCGCTCCAGTAGTTTTTTGTAATCTTCCATTGAGGCTCTAATGACTTCGTATGCGGCTTCCCTGCCATAGGAAAATGCAATTTCACATTTATTAGGGTCATCCGGAAAAGACTTATACGTCAAAAAATAATGAGCGAAACGCTCAAGAATTCCCTTTGGGAGCTGTGAGATTTCCTCAAATTCTTCAAAGACTTTGTCGCCTTTTAAAACTGCAATTATTTTATCGTCCGCCTCGTCGTGATCTATCATGCAAAAGCCGCCAATCGGCCGTGCCTTGAGTATAATATCCCCGCGCGGTATATGGTGCTCACTCAATACGAGAATGTCCAATGGATCACCATCACCTCCGATGATTGGAACGGTAGTTTTAGCCCGGGCCAGATTTGCAATAGTCTCAGAGCAATAGGTCTGAGGAATGAATCCATAGTTTGCCGGCACTACGTTGGAGTATTGCTGCGGCCGATCAATTTTGAGATAACCGGTCTCTTTATCTACTTCATATTTAACGGTGTCTCTCGGCACGATTTCAATAAAAACCGTGACTTCTCTCGGCGCATCATCACCGATTGGTACACCATGCCATGGATGTGCCTTCTCTAATCGAAACATAATTTTATTATTGCAAAATGCAGCTTAAATGCAATTTGGTATATTCTAATGCACAAATGACATCTCATCATTCAACATTTCTGTTTTACAATATTTCGCTGCGAGTAGTTCAGATAACCAAAATTTAATCACCGCTAAAGGTGTCATCAAAGGCCCTGGAATAGTAATTTGCCCGGAATTAAAAACAAGTAGTCGAGGCCGGTTGCGTTGCTACGGTCATAGCTGGTGAAGCGTTTGTTGTTTGTTGTCAAAGAACTTTCGGCGTTCAGCGGCCGGCCAAACGGAAGATGGGCTTGCTCGTAAGAAGTCCCGAGTTGCTGATTCGTCACCAGCCGTGTGCCCAGTCGATCCGGGTGATTATATTCCGTCGCCTCGCCGCCGGCTCCATTCGGAGTCACCGTCGAAAGCAGCGAATCGCCCAGATACGTGTAGCTCTTTGTCCAGGTGAAAACGTATTGAGCATATTCGGTGTATTCCGCCATCACCGTCCCGCCAACCGAAGCATAGAATTTATTTACGCCCGCAGCCGGATCGTAATCAATCAGCCGCGCATTCGTCGAACCATACTGAAACGCCTGCAACAGCGTCTGATTCGCATCATCTTTTTTCACTACCGACAAACGATTCGCCGCATCATATTCATTTAGAACTCTTGGCGATTAAACCGCGCACAAATTCCGTTGCCTTTCTATTCGACAAATTCGTAAAGCTCAATTGTGCCTTCTTTCTTTCCCCTCGTTACAAAATATTTCCAATCCTGGCTGAAGAAAGATTGCCACCAAATACCTGGCATTTTGCCCAACAGCCTGCCCGTGGCGGTTTCCCACATCCGAATCTCATTCTTATCTCCTATGTTGCCGCCATCTGTCATAGTGAGGAATCGTTTCCCATCGGGGCTAAAGAAGATCTTCCACACATAGCTTTTATGAGACGGCGATGTCCAAAGGCATCGTCCGGTTTCCATATCCCAGAGTTTCACTTTTTCATCACGGCTTCCAGTGGCAAGTGTCTTACCGTCCGGGCTCAAAGCGAGTGCAAAAATTCGATCCCTGTGCCCCTTGAAAGTCCGTACTAGTTTCCCTGTCGCAGTGCTCCAAAGCTTTACCTCTGTGTCGACTGAACCACTCAGGAGATACTTACTATCAGCAGTAAACAGCAAGCGATAAATAAAATTTCTGTGCGCCGCTTTGCCGTCCCATGAATATCTTAAATTGTCCGAATCATCGACAAGGCGTGAAAGCATTTCACCAGTGAACACATTCCACAAATAAATATACCGGTTGTAGGACACAGCAACTATTCTGCTGTCAGGACTAAATTCCACGGCATCAGCGTCTAGTACCCCCTCACTCAATAAGGGCATCAGCGTCGCAATCTTACGTTCAGTTTCGATATGCCAGAGTTCCACCGGGCCGCCATGTGCGTTGTATAAGACTAATGTAGATTCATCCGGGCTCATTTGGGTAGTGATCGAGGGCCCATTGGCATTACCGATCCTAAATTGCCGAATTCGTCGAGAACTAGGGACGTCCCAAACTTCAGCAATACCACCTTCGAAGCACCCTACCGCTATCAATTTCTTAAAGCCATCGAACATTCCGGTGGAGAATTTCCCACCAGAACAAGGAGTTATAGTGGTCTCAAGGTCGATGCTTGGAACATTGAAAATTCGCACCCAATTCGAGCCTCTGATAATAATGCGTGCACTTTCTTTATCAAAATAGACATGGCCGTACTTGTACACTGAGGTCTCGACAGCTTGAATCAAATGCAGACTCTGCCTCAGATCTGGTACAGCTTCTTTACTCGACTGGGCTGAATTATCAACGCCCAGACATGCCAATGATAGCGCTGTCACTACGATTGCCGCAGGTAAGGCTTTGTTTTTCATCTAAGCGCCTCCCGAAATCCAATCCGGATACCAAACGATATCGGAATGAGGGCTCTATAGACTTCACCAGATCTATACTTGCCTCCGAGGGCTATGTCGGAGAGTCGGAATTTGACTGACGCAAAGAACGTGTCCCTAATAAAAGCCCAATCGTATGGCGATTTTGAACCGGTTAATAGCCCTCTACGAAATCTGTCCATTTCGTCGTCATGCCGCTGGCATATGTTATCGACCCCATTAGTGCCATTCGCACCAGCTGCTGCGGCCCGACCTCCGTAATTGGGCCCGCAGAAGAATCCGTAGATCGGAATAAATCCTTCCCACCATTTCTTCGAGCCGAAACGCGCGAGCGCCTCCTTTACGTAACCCAGACCGTTCTTAAAACCCTTCCAAGCGCCTTTCATAATTCCTTTTAGCGAGAAATTTCCTCTTTTTACGGCATCAAGAACCCCGTTTACCACCGAATCTTCAATCACTCCAATAAGCGCCCCGAGAAATGCCGTGCCAAGCACTCGCCCAAGCTGAGCAAATTTCCCCTGAAACAGCAAGCCATTGATTTCAGATGTCTTCCCGATAATCCCAATGTAACTGATCGGCTTTAGCACTTTAGATGCAAACGCTATTATACTAGGAATTTTCCTGATCAAATTCAAAGCCTTAAAAACTGCAAATGCAGAAACCGCTATCGAGAGAACAGTAATAATCACGCTGACCCATTTGTTTGACATCACTGTGGCGATTATTGTTCCAATAAAACTCAGAGCTTTCCCGATTGCCTTAAAGATCTTCCTGAATAATCCCCAGAAAAGTCCATCCGGGTCTGTATGATTTATCGGATCATTTCCGCAATAGGTGTAAAGGTTAAGCGTTTGCGGTAAATTTACGTCCGCCGCACTCATCCCGATCGGATCAACCTGCGTGAAGCGGCCGAGTTTGCTGTCGTACGTGCGGTTGATGGCATAGTCTAAACCGGTGGAGTTGCTTCTGTCATAACTTGTAAACCGACGATTTATGCTGCCGGTTGTCTCGGCATTGAATGCTGTACCAAAAGGCAAATGTGCCTGCTCATAACTATTTATTCCGTTTGTTATAAGCCGCGTGCTTAACTTGTCCGGATGATTGAATTCGGTAAATTCACCGCCGGTGCCGTTGCGAGTCGCGGTTGATAACAAACGCCCGCCCAGATACGTGTAGCTCTTTGTCCAAGTCGGCACATTCTGCGAAAACTCCGTGTACTCCGCAATCATCGCACCGCCTACCAAAGTGTAGAATTCCCGTTACCACCGCAAAGCTCATCTTTGATTGTTATTTTCATATTTCTCGATGAAATATTTACGAGTAAACAATTCCCATTCTACAAAGGCAATCAATGTTAGACCTATAAGCATTATCGAAGTCATACTTTCATTAAGGTGATAATACAATGTGATACCAATCATTATATTCAGAACACCGCTCAAAAGCCGTGAAACAACCAGCAGATTGGAATGCGGCAAATATTTCGCGTCAGGTCCACGGACAATGCCGTAGATTGCTAGAGCGATGTAAAATACACCAAATGGGATGAGTCCTAGAGTTCCTATGACCACTATGTAATAAAACAGATTGTCCATGATTTTATTAGTTTAGGGGCGACCTCAATTCAGGCATCTTTTAATCCCGCTTATCGAATTAGAGGCATTTGCCGTGTATGTTTGCACGGAATGCTTGAGAAAGCCGCCACCCACAACAATATCACCCCCGCCAACCCAGGCAGCCGACTTGAGTCCATCAGCCGCGTGAAGCACGTTTCCCGAACTGGCACCATGGCGTCCTAAAAATCTAGAGAGGAGGAGACCTTTCACAATAAGGAACTTACCAGCTTCGGCCGAAGCAATGGTTTCGACCGTTTTCGGAACAGATCGCACCCAAACCCCACCGATACATTTTAATCGGCTGCCTGGATCATTTGCTGCGGCGATTCTATTGTTACTGAGTTTCTGTGAGAGAAATAGATTGACCGATCCAGTTGCAATCGATATTTGATTACTGACTGAGCTCACGGCGCCCACTATCTCTTCCCAAATTCTTGCCTTTACAGTGACCTCCGCGAAAATAGTGGGAGGATCATCCGCAAAGTTGAATATTTTTTCCCTGAGCTTCTTGAGTTTTTGCCATGCATTTTTGACCTCGAATCCCAAAGCCGCTATCCCGGCCGCCATGGCAATTATTCCGAACACCTTCGAAAGCGTTTTTAGGCCCGCCAAGTCAAAAACGCTTGAGGCCGCACTCGACAAAGACGCAACCAAACCTAATATCGCTTTAAAGGTTGCGGGACCCGACCACGGAAACGCAACTGCGGTTATTACCGCCACGACTACCGTGATGACGGTAAACATTTTCTTTAAGTTCTTCCATACCCATTTGAACAGCTTGCCGAAGAAGAGGCCGGCCGGGTCGACATAATTTATTGGATCATTCGAGCAGTAGGCATATAAATTCAGCGTCTGCGGAGAGGCGAGCGAGGCTGCCTGCATCCCGATCGGATCGACCTGCATGAAGCGGCCGAGTTTGCTGTCGTACGTGCGGTTGATGGCATAGTCGAGGCCGGTCGCCGCACTTCGGTCATAGCTCGTGAAACGCTTGTTGTTTGTTGTCAAAGAACTTTCGGCATTCAGCGGCCGGCCAAATGGAAGATGGGCTTGTTCGCTGACCGTGCCCAATGTTTGATTTGTGATCAGCCGTGTGCCCAGTCGATCCGGATGATTGTATTCCCCGATAAGAAAACCCTGCGTCAGAAATCTCCTTTGTATACGACCGACAATAGATAGTGCACNATTCTTNGCTCATTTTGCAACGTTACCTGATATAATCTCTCCGTTTTTTTTTACTAATTACCAAACTAGGATCCCCGCCCTCTGCATGAAGATTCTTNGTTCTCACAAATTGAACNTGCCAAGTATCGGATGTTTCGGTAACGGAAACTTTTCGATNTCTTAAATCAAAGTCGAAGCATAGGAAACCTCTCGCAATCATTACNGCAGTTTCTGATGAGATTACGGGTCGCTCCGGCGTCATAATTTTATTTACTTGATTTACAACTGAAGTATTTGTATCTTCACCACAGGAACTTTGAATTGCCATTGCAAAAGCAAAAGGCAAGATCAACAAGTTCTTTTTCATTATTTTGCTCCTCCGCATTTTTCATTATTAACTCTGGTGATTGCTCCGTTCGCCAACGTAATTGTTATTTCTCGGACGCCGCTCGAGGAAATCCCTGTCTGATGAACAACATACGAAGGCATCTTGTCTGTTGCTGACAATTCAACATCTGCATCAACCCCATTCGTCGCTCGGCTGCTCGGACCACCGTAAAGTTTTCCCGCATCAATTGCTGCTTGAGTTCCAGGATTATATGGATGAGTATGCGCCCTTGCGACAATTCTTGCTCCCCTAATATTAGGCGGATTAGTACGCAGATCGATTGAGCCTGCTTTTCTTCTCCATTCACCGCCGTATTTTTCAGCCCGTAAAAAAAACAACTTGCCCTTTCTATCTTGGTAAATCCAGCCGCCATTTTCTAGAGGACTGTTAGTAAGATGTCCAGATTGACTATTTAAAAGTTCTGCAAGGAAACGTCCAAACTGCGCGTAGATCTGACTGAAACCTGGAGCGCAAGGAAAGTTTCCTTTCTTTCTCTTGGGCTGATTTTTAGTCTGCGCAAAATTACTTGCGATTGCGCCGACTCCTACTAGTCCTGCGCTGATAATACTGCCCGCCGTCGCCCCGACTTCAACGCCAATCGCTCCGGCGAGACCTGCCCCAAACGACGATGCTCCGATCTTACCCATCACCCCAAGCAGCCACCCCAGACCATCCCCAAGAAATGCGGGCAGCGACACCGGAGTAAAAGTAAGGATCAGGAATGCGGCCACCAGCACGACGGCGATTACGATAGCAACCCATTTCAAGACCTTGTTGACCGCTCTGAAAATCTTACCAATCCATTTGAACAGCTTGCCAAAGAACAGACCGCTCGGGTCGGTGTAATTGACTGGGTCATTCGAGCAGTAGGCATATAAATTCAGTGTCTGGGGCAGCGACAGACTTACCGAACTCATCCCGATCGGATCGACTTGGGTGAATCGGCCGAGTTTGCTGTCGTACGTGCGGTTGATGGCGTAGTCTAAACCTGTGGAGTTGCTTCTGTCATAACTTGTAAACCGACGATTTATGCTGCCGGTTGTCTCGGCATTNAATGCTGTACCAAAAGGCAAATGTGCCTGCTCATAACTATTTATTCCGTTTGTTATAAGCCGCGTGCTTAACTTGTCCGGGTGATTGTATTCGGTGTATTCACCGCCGGTACCGTTGCGAGTCGCGGTTGATAACAAACAGCGAATCGCCGAGATACGTGTACGCTCTTTNTCCAGGTGAAAACGTATTGAGCATATTCGGTNTATTCCGCCATCACAGTCCCGCCAACCGAAGCATAGAATTTATTCACACCCGCAGCCGGATCGTAATCAATCAGCCGCGCATTCGTCGAACCATATTGAAACGCCTGCAACAGCGTCTGATTCGCATCATCTTTTTTCACCACCGACAAACGATTCGCCGCGTCGTACTCGAACTTCAGCCACGTCACGCCGTCCTCTGCCAACGCCCGCGTCTGGTTCCCGGCAACATCATACTCAAACCCGGCCGTCGTGATCCGGTTGCTCGTGTTGTCATATGACAAATTCGGTATGCCGTCCATCGGTATCGGCGAATTCTCAGCCGCCACGCCCGCCGCCGTCACATTCGTTCTATTCCCGTATCGATCATACGAATACCGCTGATTCCACAACGCACCACCCGCTCCACAACATTACCTCTATCACCTTCCTCCCAACCACCTCAAACTCCAACACTTATCTCCTGTTGACCTTTTCATGAATAGAAAATCTTCCGTCAAAAGTCAGTCCGTGCGGATTTTCTTTATCCTCGATTTATCGCCCGTTCGGGTGGTTGTTCAATACCGTGTTGGAGCTTGCCGCATAGCTAAAGTAAATAATTCCTCCGTGTTTCTTATCGATAACATAATCCGGAGGGCTGTGATATGGAAGTTTGGATATATCTNNCCTAGTTCTNATATTCCTAATATCATTCAGGATAAATAAAACTCTCCATGCGTTGCCCAGATCACAGACTGAGGCGAAATAATTATCGAGAATATCTTCGTCTGAATTAAATTTCTCATGTCCATACTCTATAAAGTGCATAGTTGCTATATCTGCGGCCATCTGCGCAGTTACAGGCAAACCACTATTTTTGCTAACTTTCCCTTCATCAAAAACATTCTGCGAAACGGAATGGACTCTATAAACTTTCCCGTCGGTTTTGGAGACGGTTACTTCTTGTTGATCTTTTACGTAAACGACCTCCCAAAACAGACCGCCGTCACAACCGACTAATCCATTCGTGGCGGAATCTAGTTTAAGTTTCGCTCTCGCAATATCTACGGCTTGGGAAAGTGTAATCGGAAACACGCTCCTATTCTCAATCAATGTATCAACACGTACACGCGAAGAGTTATTCTCGACTTGTTTGTTTTCGAAATTATTATCTTTCGATCTACAAGCACTTACAAATACGATAGCGGCCAGTAACAGGATTTGGACAAACTTTAACATTTTATTTTCCTATCTCGTTGCTGTTTGACAGTGTTTTGGTATGCCCACACCGANAATTCCACTCGCCGGGCCGATCTTTATCGAGGTCAGTCCCTTGAAAATTCTTTTCAATTCCGCAGATTTGAAAAAACTGTCTGCCAGCTACTCCAATTTTCGGACTTCTTATTTGTTGTCCTGACTTTTAAATATTCCTCTGAATCGCTGGAATAAAAGAGAGCTCTTGCATCATTCTCCAGATCACGAAATTCTTTATGTCCTTTCAAATAAGCTTGGCCTAATCGGAGGTTGTCAAAGAAGAACACTCTAAGTCGGATTTTTTTAGGATTTTTTTGATTCAGAACATGCGTTAAATTCAATAAGTGCTGGTTTGTAAACAGATCTTTTTTCATGTAGATGAAAGCAAGACAGGTTGGCTCTTCAAAACAGTCTTTAGTCAGAAGCTTAAAAGGGAATTGCTGTTTTTCAGAGCTTTCGCTTTCTTGGGCATTAGTTATTTTTTCAGGTTCAGGTGGCCGTTCTGAACTAATGCTAGTTCTTCCACACTGAGCGGTCTGGAAAATTACGAAGCAGGTGCAAACGAAACAAACTTGAATTATTATCTGCATCCAGCCCTCTCCAAAGTACGGTTTATCAGCGAAGAGTCTTTACCACCTTGCCGCTTCCAAGTGCCGAGTCGACGTCCCAGATCGTCATCGCTAATTGATACTGTTGATCTAGGAGAACTGGGGACGTTTCGATGAAGGGTTTCATGCAAGACAAGCCCAGTGGATATACGACCTCGCACTCTTCCGTAGTAAATATTGCCGCCCAGCCCTGCCGTTACAGCATCGGCAGGGATATTATTTTTATACAACTCCTCAAAAAAGCCTTTAGGTGTCCCATCCCCCGCTGGAGGCAGCCCCGGATCTACGTTCGTTGATATCAATCCGTCATAGGGTTTTTGGTTACCTAAATCCTTAGCAAGAGCTTCCGGATCGAATCCTTTAGACTTTAGGAACTTGTAACATTTGGATTTCTGATCGGTAAGCAGGTTTATCAATCTAGCGACCGCCGCCTCCCATTGTTTTCGGGCTTTCCCCTTTAACTCTTCTTGGTGGAAACTATTTGCAATCGCCCCGACTCCGAGGAAGATGCCTGTCCAAGGTGAGAACAATTTGCTTGGGTTCTCGTTGGCGACGGCGAAACCGAACAGCTTTTGCCCTACGCCGAGCTTCGCCGCGATCAGGCTCCCGAACCCAGTCACCACCGCGATCAGTCCGAATATCTTCGCAATCCTGTTGTAACCGAGTGCTCCCGCGACGGATGCTGCAGCGCCTGCTCCGGCACTGATTGCTCCGAGGACTCCGGCAATCGTCGCAGGTGCAGTGATTATTGTAATAACCGCCACGATCACGGCTATCGCGACCATTATCCATTTGAACAGTTTTTTGAGGAAGCTGAAAAAGCCCAGGCCGCTCGGATCTGTATGATTTATCGGATCGTTCGAGCAGTAGGCATATAAATTCAGCGTCTGCGGCAGAGGCGAGCGAGGCTGCCTGCATCCCGATCGGATCGACCTGCATGAAGCGGCCGAGTTTGCTGTCGTACGTGCGGTTGATGGCNTAGTCGAGGCCGGTCGCCGCACTTCGGTCATAGCTCGTGAAACGCTTGTTGTTNGTTGTCAAAGAACTTTCGGCATTCAGCGGCCGGCCAAATGGAAGATGGGCTTGTTCGCTGACCGTGCCCAATGTTTGATTTGTGATCAGCCGTGTGCCCAGTCGATCCGGATGATTGTATTCCCCGATAAGAAAACCCTGCGTCAGAAATCTCCTTTGTATACGACCGACAATAGATAGTGCACAATTCTTAGCTCATTTTGCAACGTTACCTGATATAATCTCTCCGTTTTTTTTACTAATTACCAAACTAGGATCCCCGCCCTCTGCATGAAGATTCTTAGTTCTCACAAATTGAACATGCCAAGTATCGGATGTTTCGGTAACGGAAACTTTTCGATTTCTTAAATCAAAGTCGAAGCATAGGAAACCTCTCGCAATCATTACGGCAGTTTCTGATGAGATTACGGGTCGCTCCGGCGTCATAATTTTATTTACTTGATTTACAACTGAAGTATTTGTATCTTCACCACAGGAACTTTGAATTGCCATTGCAAAAGCAAAAGGCAAGATCAACAAGTTCTTTTTCATTATTTTGCTCCTCCGCATTTTTCATTATTAACTCTGGTGATTGCTCCGTTCGCCGGAGATGAATTCGTACCGCTTCGCCCTCGCCTCTATCCCACTCGCCCGAAGATCAATGCCGCTTTTTTTAAGATCTCTACCTCCATTCGCAGCTCCCGCAGCTCCTTTCTCATCGCAAGCTTTTCCTTGTCTACCTCGTCGTCCTCGCCCTCACCTGCTCGCTCTTCCACTTGTACAAAGTCTGCTTGCTCACCCCGGTCTCTCTTGCAAGCGCCGCCATCGTCTCGCCCGCCATGAACCTCTTCACCACGCTCCTCTTGAACTCTTCGTCGTATCTCTTCATAATCCCTCCATTATAAGAGACTTTTTTGTGCCGTTTTATCAGACCATCTTACTAAGTGTCTTTCCCTCAAACCATTCGCCACCTAAATATGTAGGCGTCCCCCCGGCACCAGCACCCGCAGGTGGGAATTGATCTATAGGTGAACCCGGTAAATTGTTTGGCTTAATATTTCCATCAGCATATATTTTTTTAACATCATTTTGCATGAATCGTATACAATCGTTCACCATTGCTTTTACGAAGAAAGATAGTAGGACCTTCAATACCAAGATGCTGATTAATTACTCGCCTGAAGCGAATCTCATATGTATCAGTAGATTCCAGGACCTCGACTTTATACTCTTTGAGTTCATAATCCAGACACATATATCCTTTAGCAATTGCTGCCGCTGTTTCAGGCGAAATTTTACAGAGTTTTTCAGAGCAATCATTTTTTATTTGGCTGTTACTCATCCTCTCGTAACTACAGGTTACTATTAAAAAGGATAAGATAAACAGTAAAAATATCATTTTCATCTGAGTTCTCTCCTTGAGCAGTTCTGATCGGGAATAACACGTACGTTCGGATTTGCAATTTCGATAGCTATTTTACGTCTGCCATTAATTGTACCTGCTTGATAAACAACAATTGAAGGCATTTGTTCTTTGGCAGAATTCAACATATCAATGCTGGAAGGTCCACCATAGGATTGGCCACTGGAAATTAATTCTTGTTCATATGGTGTATATGGATGTGTGTGCACTTTTCCAACTACACGAGTTTCTTTGATACTGGGTGGCCGACTTAAATCTATCGCATTCCGATACCGCATTGCCGGCGAGCCGCCCATCCTTACCGCATTATCAGCACGTAAGAAGAATAGAGCGCCATTTTTTCTTTGATAAATCCAACCCCCGTTTTCCAGTGGCGAGTCTGTTTGATGACCTGAATTTTTCTCTAACAAATTAGCAAACAGACGCAAAAATCTAAGCGCCATCACGGCGAAAGTAGGCGGGCATGGAAAAATCGATCTCCGTGAGAGAGGTCTCTTCGATTGATACTCACTTGCCACTGCGCCAATGCCATACAGACCTGCCGCAATGTAACCTCCAATGCCCGCTCCAATCTCTATCCCAAGTGCACCAGCTAATGAGCCGACAAATGAAGAGGCAATACCTAAGGCTTTTCCACCTAGTCCGATAAACCATCCAATGAAATCGCCTAAAAGTGCAGGCATCGCCCCACCTGCCATGTAAATAATTGCGGAAACGATAAGAATGATTCCCACGGCAACAGCAACCCATTTCAAAATCTTGTTGACCGCTCTGAAAATCTTACCAATCCATTTGAACAGCTTGCCAAAGAACAGAC
>FUFK010046703.1_pt1 | contig 12815 bp, 10 predicted proteins | sample 1021851 | NCBI WGS metagenome assembly FUFK01 (sample SAMEA51879418, study PRJEB19060) | metagenome | reverse complement strand
AAAAAGTTTTTTTTCTACTTTATTTGTTCATACATTGTTACTTTTGTTTGTTATCGCGTGGGTTTTGCCAACATTTGGATTATTCGTAAGCTCTTTTAGAGATAAAGACTTGTTAGCAACAAGTGGTTGGTGGACTTCATTTAAAACTAATCAAGTTAATGAAATATATAGAACAAAGAAACATACTGACCAATATCAAGAAAATGGAATTTATCTTTTAAAAGGTAATTTCTTTGAAGAAAATTCTAAAAAAAAAATAACTTCTTATGGAATTACTTCAAAAGATATTAATAGGTATAAAGTAGGTGAGATAGCACANTTAAATAATGGNACTCAAATAGAAGTCAAAGAAAATGGAGATTATGTTTGGAAATCATCTGAACCATTTAATAACAAAAGAGGTAAAAGGATTTTTATAACAGCCTTAAGTCCACCAAAGTTTACTTTAGATAATTATAAGGAAGTTTTATTCAAGGAAGGACTTGGCGAAGCATTTTTAAATACTTTAACAGTAGCTATTCCTTCAGCAGTGATCCCTCTAATAATTTGCTCATTTTTTGCTTACGCACTTTCTTGGATGAAGTTTTGGGGAAGAGATACGCTTTTCGCAATAGTTGTAGCTTCTTTAGTAGTACCACTGCAAATGAGTTTAATTCCGTTGCTGAGTATTTATAATGATTTTGGAGCTTTGTTTAATGTAGGAGCAAAATCTTACCCAGGGATATGGCTGGCCCATACAGGTTTTGGATTGGCTTCAACAACTTTTTTGTTAAGAAACTTTATTAAATCACTTCCTGCTGAGATGATTGAAGCAGCTAGAGTGGATGGAGCAACGCATTATGATATATTTTTAAGAATTATTTTACCTTTATCTATTCCTGCTTTTGCATCTGTTTTTATTCTTCAATTTTTATGGGTATGGAATGATTTATTGGTAGGACTAATATTTTTAGATCAAGTTCCAAGTGAAATAATTTTAACAGCAAAATTAAGAGAACTTTTGGGATCAAGAGGAGAAAATTGGGAAATATTAACAACAGGAGCATTTGTATCTATGACTGTACCATTATTTATATTTTTTGCCTTGCAAAGATATTTTATAAGAGGTTTAGTAGCAGGATCAGTGAAAGGATAAACTATGAAAAAAATTGTATTAATTGGAGCAGGAAGTACTCAGTTTGGATTGGGTACTATAGCTGATATATTTAAGTCAAAAGTTCTCGAGGGCTCAACAATATCTCTTCATGATATTAATTCAGAGGCTTTAAAGAATACAAAAGAAATTGCGGATAAATATAAAGAGGAGTTAAATGCAAAATACAAAATTGAGGCCACTACAAATCTCAATGATGCACTTAAAGGTGCAAATTTTTGTATAATCTCAATTGAAATAGGAGATAGATTTAAACTTTGGGAGCAAGATTGGAAAATACCTCTTGACTATGGTTTAAATCAAATTTTTGGTGAAAATGGGGGTCCTGGAGGATTATTTCATAGTTTAAGAATTGCCCCAGAAATTGTTAAAATTTGTGATGAGATTGTTAAAGTATGTCCTGATGCTTTTGTATTTAATTATTCAAATCCAATGCAAAGAATTTGTCATGCGGTAACAACAAAACATAAAGACTTAAAATTTACTGGTCTTTGCCATGAAATTGCATCTATGGAAAGACAACTTCCAAAACTTATGGAAACAGATTATTCAAACATTGAAATAAAAGCAGGAGGGTTAAACCATTTTAGCATCTTGGTAGATGTTAAATACAAAGATTCACAAAAGGATGGCTATCCTATAATTAGAGAAAAATTTAATTCTTATTTTAAAAACTTGGTAAACGAACACGAGGGTTTTCAGTCTGAACCTGGGGCAGAGAGAGGACTATTTTTTGAGCTTTATAAAAAATATGGATATTTACCAATCACTACCGATAGTCACTTAGGAGAGTACATCCAATGGGCATATAAAGTTGTAGATCAAGAAGGTATNGATGATTTCTACAAAAATTATAAACATAGATGCTTAACATTTTACGAAAATGTTTCTTATTCTCAATTTTTTGATAAATCAAACAACGAGATGAATGAGAGAATAGTACCAATTATCGAAGCAATAATTGAAGATAGCAACATAGAGGAAGAAGCAGTTAATGTCCCAAACAAAAACTTTATAGANCAAGTTCCAAAAAATATTGTTGTAGAAGTTCCGGGTATTTTGAATAAAAATGGAGTTAGTGGTTTAAAGTTAGAAAATTATCCATCTACTTTTGGAACATTGTTAAATAATCAAGCAGGTGTTATCGAATTGACCACCGACGCAGTCTTAAAAAAATCAAAAAATAGCGCATATTTGGCACTTTTAGCTGATCCTGTAGTTGATGATGCATTTGCTGCAGAAAAATTATTAGATAGAATGATCGACGAACAAAAGGATTATTTAGGATATCTAAATTAAAATTAATCTATGGCAAATATAAATATACAAAATATAAATAAATATTTTGGCAAAGTCCATGTAATCAAAGACATTTCTTTAGATATTAAAAGTGAATCATTTACAGTTTTAGTCGGACCTAGCGGATGTGGAAAATCAACTATGTTAAGAATGATTGCGGGACTTGAGGAAATTAATTCTGGTACTATTTCTATAGATGGGCAAATTGTAAACAACTTACCACCAAAAGAAAGAGATATTGCAATGGTGTTTCAATCATATGCATTGTATCCACATATGACAGTTTTTGANAATATGGCNTTTGGGCTAAAGTTAGAAAAAAAATCTAATGATGAAATTAATGAACGTGTTAATGAAGCTGCAAAAATTTTACAAATACAAGATTATTTAGATCGAAAACCAAAACAATTATCTGGTGGTCAACGACAAAGAGTAGCAATTGGAAGAGCTATAACCAGAAAACCAAAAGTTTTTTTATTTGATGAGCCTTTGTCCAACTTAGATGCTGCCCTTAGAGTTCAAATGAGAGTTGAATTAGCAAAGCTTCATGATCAGTTAAACGCAACTATGATTTATGTTACCCACGATCAAACAGAAGCAATGACATTGGCGAATGATATAGTTGTCTTGGATCAAGGAATAGTATCTCAAAAAGGAACACCCATGGATCTTTATAATTCTCCTAAAAATCTTTTTGTAGCTGGTTTTATTGGATCTCCGAAAATGAATTTTATCGAAAGTACTGTTATTTCAAAAAATTCTAATTCTTCAGAGGTAGATATTTTAGGTTCAGGAAAATTAAGTATCCCAAAGGTACTAAGTAATGTTTCTGAGGGAGATAAAATTAAAATTGGAATAAGACCAGAACATCTTGAAATTAATCAAATCTCAGACGTTGTCTGGGAAGGAAAAGTATTTGTTGCTGAAAAACTTGGATCAGGAACTTTTCTGTATTTAGAAAAAGATGGTGAACCATTAGTTGTACAAACCGATGGAGATACAAAGATTAAAGTTGGAGATACAATTAAAGTAGGAATTAACTCCTCACGTTGCCATATATTTAATGAAAAAGGTTCCTCAATCATTTAACATATTTTTTTAAATGATATTAGTATCCGGAGAAAATTTAATTGATGTTTTTCAGAATAAATTTAAAAAAACATATAAAAATATACGTGGTGGGGCAGGTTATAATACAGCTATTGCGCTAGGGCGTTTTAACTCAAACGTTTATTATTTTTCTAATCTATCAAACGATAAATTTGGTAAATCAATATTCAAAGAATTGAAAAAGAATAAAATTAAAACTAACTTTATATCAAAATCTTCTCATTTAACCGCAAAGGCAGTTGTGATAGGAAGAGAAAAACCAAAATATAATTTTAAATTACAAGATAGTTCATTTAGATTTGTTAAAATAAAAAAAATTTCCAGTGCCAATCAAAATAAATTAAATTTAGCTTACTTTACTTGTCTTTCGTTATATTTAGAACCAGTAGCTTCAGAAAATCTTAAGCTGATTAAAAAAATACATAAATCAACAACAATTTTTATTGATCCTAATATTAGAACTAAAATTATTACAAGTAAAAAAAAATATCTAAAAAGTTTTAATAATATTTTAAACTATACAAATATTATAAAGCTATCAGATGAAGATTTAAAATATTTATCAAGTTATAAAGATAAAAAAAAATTAATTTATAGATGGTTAAGTAAAAAATCTTTAAGTGCTGTAATTTTAACAAAAGGGAAAAATGGAGCAAAAGTTTATACTAATAAACTTGAAGTTTCTAACAAACCAAAAATAGTAAAAGTAAAAGATACTGTAGGTGCTGGTGATACTTTTAGTGCTGGCATTATAAAATATTTTGAGAAAAACAAAAAATTGAATAAAAAAAATCTTAAATTTATTTCTGAACAAGATTGGTTAAATGCTTTAGTTTTTGCGAATTCTGTTGCTTCAAAAACTTGCGAAAGAATTGGTTGTGACCCACCAAAAATTAATCTGGTATAGAATTATTTTCTACTAAATCTTTAAAGAAAAAATATGATTTTTTTGGAGTTCTTTTTAATGTTTCAAAATCTACATGAACAATTCCAAATCTTTTTTCAAATCCTAAAGCCCATTCAAAATTATCCATAAATGTCCATGCAAAGTAACTTTTTACTTTTGCCCCATCATTTATCGCCTTGTGAACAGCATCGAGGTATTTTTTAAAATAATCAATTCTATCATCATCATTAATTTCTCCATTTTCATCTATTTTATCTGGATAAGCTGCCCCATTTTCGGTTAGATAAATATTTGGATTTCCATAATTGTTTTTTAAATCCATGATTTGATCATAGTAAGCCTCAGGTACTATTTCCCAACCCATTAAAGTTAATTTAATATTTTTATCCTCTAACCCAAAAGGTAACTCATCATTAAAAGCACCTCTTGCTTTAAGAAGATTATTATCATCTGCTTTAATTCTATAATGTTGATAATGATTAAGACCAATAAAATCATTTTTTTGATTTATAATTTCCATATCTTTCTGCTGAATATATTTCGATACATCTTTAATTAAGAGATCAGGATATTTTCCAAGATACATTGGGTCGGCAAATGATCTATTCCAGTATGTATCAAATAATTTAGTAGCATGTTTGTCTTCTTCAGATTTCGTAGCTGGAATACATGGAGCCATATTTAGTGTACATCCCAAGTTAAGATCTTTATTTATTGATCTCATCGATTTCAAAGCTTTTCCGTGAGCAAGATTTACATGATGAACTGAAGCAAAATATTTATTTAGATCCTTATAACCAGGGGCCATGTAACCATCGACATAACCAAATATTGTAAATACAGCAGGTTCATTAAAAGTGATAAAGTTTTTACACCTATCTCCATAATTTTTGATAACTACTTCAGAATAATCAGCAAAAATATCTGATAAGTCTCTATTGGCCCATCCACCTTTATTTTGCAAAGTCTGTGGAAGATCCCAATGGTATAAAGTAATAAATGGTTCTATATTTTTATCTAAACACTCATCAATAACTTTAGAGTAAAAATCAATACCTTTTTGATTAACAGTTCCAGTACCTTCAGGAATTAACCTGGTCCAAGCTAAAGAAAATCTATATGAATTTAACTTTATATCACTCATAAGACCAATATCCTCTTTATATCTATGGTAATGATCAACTGCAGTATCACCATTCTCGTTATTTTTTATTTTTCCTGGAGTATGAGTAAAAGTATCCCAAATACTTTTTCCTTTTCCATCTTTATCAAAAGCTCCTTCAATTTGGTAACTAGCTGTTGCTGTACCCCATAGAAAATCTTTAGGAAAATTTTTTGCCATTCTATCCTTTACTTGCTCCTAAAGTTAAACCAGCAATAAAATGTTTTTGCATCAAAAAAAACATCACAACTGGAGGTATAGCTGCAACTATAGATCCTGTAGAGAGTAAATGATAGGCTGTAATCCATTGACCATTTAAAGACTTAAGACCTGCAGTAATAGGCATTGCATGATCACCTTGAATTAAAACTGTAGCCCAAAAATAGTCATTCCATATGAATGTAAAAATTAATACACACAGCGCAGCAATGGCAGGCCTTGTTAGAGGTAAAATTATTTTCCAGAAAATTCGAAATTCAGAAGCACCTTCTATTCTGGCAGCTTCAATTATTTCGTTCGGTAAAGCTTTTATAAAATTTCTCATAAATAAGGTACAAAAACCCGTTTGAAATGCTACATGAAATAAAACAAGACCAGTAATTGTATTATATAATCCAATCTTAAAAGTTAAATCTCTTACAGGAATCATCAAAATTTGAAAAGGAACAAAATTACCTGCTATAAAAATAAAAAATATTAATAGATTTGTTTTAAATTTATAATTAGCTAAAGCAAAGCCTGTCATACAACTTAAAGCAACTGCACCTAACATTGTTGGTATGGTTACTTTAAAACTATTTAAGGTGTATTTAACCATTGGAGTGTTAGTGAAAACATCGTGTAAATTTGAAAAAAATAAAAACTCATTTGGCATTCCCCACATATTCCCAGATGTAATATCTCCTAAACCTCTTATTGATGTTATTAAAATACCAAAAATCGGTATTAACCAAATAATTAATGAGACAGGTAAAAATATTTTATAAATATATTGATTTATGATTGGTCTTTGATGAATAGGTGTAGGGAACATTTAGTTATTATCCTCCCTCTCATTTCGATACATTCTGTATATGAAAAATAGAATGTAAATCATCATTATCGTGAACAAAACAGTAGCTATTGCAGACCCATACCCCATTCTGTAACCGTATTCACTTAAAGCTTGCTCAAACATGTAATATGCCAAGACATTTGAATAGCCATATGGTCCACCTTGAGTCATTATTGCTACCATATCGAAACTTCTTAGTGCACCAATTACAGTTACTACAATTGCTAAAAAAGTTGCAGGCCTTAATTGTGGAAGTACAATGTTCCAAAATAAANNAAATCCTNTGGCACCATCCATTCTTCCAGCTTCGATTTGTTCAGGGTTAATATTGTTAAGTCCTGTTAAATATAAAATTAAACAATAAGCAATTTGTGGATATANACCTGCAAATATTATCCCATAAGTNGCAGTATTTTCATTTGCAAGAATTGAAAATCCTTCTAANCCAATTAAATTTAGAAAGGGTGCAATAACCCCATAATTTGGTTGGTAAAACCAAGTAAAAATAAGTCCAATGACTACTTGAGAAATAACAAATGGAAAAAAAAATAGAGATTTAATTAATCTAATTCCAAAAACAATTTGATTTAAAAATATTGCTAGTCCTAAGCCAATAGGAACTGCTAACATAAAAAATATTAACCATTTAAGATTATTCCAAAGTGAAATATAAAAATATTCATCATCTAAAAGTTCAATGTAATTTTGAAGACCAACATATATAGATGGAGATAATCCATCCCATTGATAAAAGGAAATGCCAATAGATACAAATATCGGGGCTATTACATAAATGGAAAAAAATATTAATCCTGGAGCTAGAAAAATCCATGGGCTTATTTTAACTTGATTTTTTTGCCACCAAGTAATTCTTTTAACTTTTGAATTATTTAGTTCCATATAATTATATTTTAAAAATTGATGAAATCGAATTTTTAACTGAGGAGCTAGTAAGCCCCTCAGTTAAGTTAAAAGTTTATTTATAAACTCTTTGACGTACTTTTTCTAATCTTTCTAAGATTTTTTGTCTTCTGTCAGGATTAGACATATATTCTTGAAAGCCTTTCATACCCTCTGATGCCATTTGAGCTGGAGCATCTCTATCGTAGAATTGCGCCATTGCATAAGCATTATTTAGCATATTCAATCCTGCTTTTAAGAATGGATCCCCCTTTTTAACACTAGAGTTCTTGTTAATAGGAAGCTGACCTAATATTTTATTGATCTCTTCTTGCACATCTGCTCGAGACATAAATATTAAGAAACGCTTAGCATCAGTTTTATTTTTAGCTTTAGAAGGTATATGCACAGTGTCCGTAGGTGCTTCTTCAGCCATTGGGATACCTGGTGTGATTTCAGGGAACTGGAAGAAACCTAAATTAGAATCTCTTAAGCCAGCCTCTTTTAAAGGAGCAACAGCAAAGTTACCCATCACATACATTGCTGCTTCACCGTTCACCATAGGAGTTAAAGCTTCTTGCCAACTAAGTGCTGCATGATTTTCTAAGAAGTAACCAGGCTTTACAAGCTCATCCCATTTATCAAATACTGCTTGCACTTTTGGATCTGTGTAAGGAACCTTACCTAGTGTTAAATCCATATGGAACTCATAGCCATTTGTTCTAAGATTTAAATAATCAAAAACACCAGCTGTTGTCCAAAGATACTTTGATCCAATTGTAATAGGTGTAATACCTGCAGCTTTTAACGTAGCGCATGCAGCTACAAAATCATCCCATGTTTTTGGTACAGATATTCCATTTGCTGTAAATAAATCTTTCCTGTAATACACACCCCACTGATAATAAGTGTAAGGAATACCCCATTGCTTACCACCAATCGTCATAGATTTTTTAGCATGCTCCATATTTTCAGAAAGGTTTCCGTCTACCCAACCTGAGTCTTTCCAAATATCAGAGACATCTTCAAACAAACCTGCTCTTACAAATGGTAACATTCTATTTCCAGCATACCAGTTTGCAACATCAGGTGGATCAGTGTTTAAAAAATTTCTTATGGATTGTTTGTAACCTTCATGGTCAAAAACATTCCATTTTACTGTGACGTCTGGGTTCTCTTCTTCAAATTTTTTAATAATATATTCAAAAGCTTCTTTTGGTGCTGCATCAGATGTATCTGTATTAATCACCAAAGTACCAGCAAATGAAGTTGAAGAGATTATTCCAAACATCATTATTAATGAGATAATAACCTTTTTCATTTATGCTCCTTTTTTAATTTATGTTTGATAGATTATGTATTTTTAAAATTGATTACAATTAAAAATTATCCCCAGAAATTGTTGATAATTAAATTAACAAAATAAATATATAATTATCTTATTTATAATTTTTTTAAAATTTAACCAGGTGTATATTTTCTTTCAGATTCTGGATCTTTGCTTGAGTAAGGTAATTTTAAAACTTCGTTCCAAAATTCTTCTGGGATANTTGTTTTAGCCCAAGACAGGTTTTTTTCAATACTCTGAATACTAGTAACACCACATAGAGTAGAGGTAATTCTTTTATCTTTCATTGAAAACTGTAAGGCAGCTGCACCCATTTCAACATTATATTTTTTACAAACTTTTTCTATTTCTCTAGCAGGTGCAAGTTTTTCTTCTGTAACATCTTGATAAGTTATTTTTTTAAAGTTCCTTGGACCTTTTGCTAAAACACCACCAGCGTAAGGAGCAGCATTAAAAATAGATATATTTTTACTGTGAGCATAGCTATACATTTCATCCGCTTCTCTGTTTAATAAAGTATATCTGTTATGATTAATTATCACATCAAAGTCCCAATTTTTTAAAAGAGGAAACATTATATTTATTTTTCCCATAGCTAAACCAACTGCCTTAGCTAAACCCTCTTCTTTTATTTTAAATAACTCATCCAAGGCCCCATCTTTTTTAGTGATATCATTTACATCTTTTACGTATTCTGGATCATGAAGAAATAAAATATCCACAGAGTCTACATTTAAAGTTTTTAAACTTTCTTCAATAGATTCTCTTGTTCTTTTTTTATCAAGAACTAGCGTATCCATATTTCTATCAATTTTTGTTGATAAGATAAAATTTTCTGGCCAACCCTTATTTTCCTTTATTGCTATTCCAATCCTTTTTTCACTTTCTCCCATTGCATAATTTCTTGAAGTATCAAGCATATTTACTGGACCTTGAAAAAATCTTTTTAACGTTTCTTGAGCCCTTTGTTCTGGTACTTCATAACCATAAGTATCTGGCATACTCCCCAAAGAGGATGTTCCAAAACTTAATTCTGTAACTTCCAAACCAGTATCTTTAATTTTATTTTTTTTCACAAATTAATTTTAATTAGGTTCACTCACCTAAAATACTATCATCTAATACCTTGGTGTCATACGCTGAATAAGAATGCCATCCTGCAACTGTCTGATCAAAATCAACAATACTGCCAGTCATAATTCCTGACTCATCTGAGCACAAGAATGCCAATATCTTTGCAACATCCAAAGGTTTGTTTAATCTTTTAAAAGGAACTTTTGATTCAGCTTTTTTTAACCAATTATCATCTGCGTTGTGAAATTTTTTCTGAATTACTGTTTCTGCTGGTGTATCTGTCCAACCTAGATTTACTCCATTCACTCTTATTTGATGACCAGAAACTGAATTTGCAACATTTTTAATCATTACTGCTAATGCAGCTTTAGAAGAGCTGTAAGCAGTCAAGAAAGGCATACCACTATATCCAGCCATTGATAGAATATGAGCTATAGTTCCTTTTTTTTTATCCCTGATCATTATTTTTATAACATCTTGCATCATAAAAAGAGGAGCTTTTACATTTACATTAAAATTTTTATCATAATTTTCCTCTGTTGTGCTTAAGATCGTTCCTCTCTCAGTAAAAGCTGCTACATTTATAAAAGAATCTACTGTGCTAAATTTTTTATCAGTTTCAGAAACTATTTTTCTACAGTCCTCAAGTTTTTCTAAATCTGCTTGAACGTATAGGCATTCTGCGCCTATGCTTTCTATTTCAGATTTTACCTTGTTTCCATTTTTATTATTTCTTCCACAGATAGTTATTCCTTTAGCACCTCTGTTTGCTAGTAATTTCGCAGTCTCAGCTCCACTACCTTGGGTGCTTCCTGTTACAATTATTATTTTGTTTTTAAATTGGTTAGATTGTTCAGATATATATTTATTAGACATATTAGAATTTTATATCTATTACTTTACCACTTTCAAAGGATTCATATGCTGCATTAGCTATTATCAAAGCGTTTCTTCCATCTTCAAATCCTACTAATGGTTTTGTTTTATTTTCAACACATTTTACAAACTCATTAAATTGATCTCTGTAAGCTTGCTCATATCTCTCAATAAAAAAGAAATGTATAGGCTCTTTTTCATTTGTTGATGTGTTTGTGTATCTTTCTAAAGAAGTAGGAGTTTGGTTATTAGAGATTACCATTCCTTTACTACCAAATACTTCAACTCTTTGATCATATCCATAAACTGCTCGTCGAGAGTTGTTTATATGAATTAAAACACCATTTTTTGATTTTAAAATAAACATAGCGGTATCTAGATCTTTTACTTGTTGTGAATTTTTATCAAATAAAGCACCTCCAAATGCTGATACTTGAACTACAGGATCATCTCCTAATATAAATCTAGTTAAATCAAAATCATGAATAGTAGTATCTCTAAAAAATCCTCCAGCAGCTTTTAAATAGTCAATTCCAGGAGGTTCAGGATCTCTACTAGTAATAACAAGCATTTCCAATTCACCAATTTCNTTTTTTACNCTTGCNTGTNGTGCNTTTGCATGACTGGCATCAAATCTTCTGTTAAAGCCAATTTGAATAGGAACGTTTGTTCCTTTNATATTTTCCATNCACTCATTTACTTTATTGATATCNAAATCAATTGGCTTTTCACAAAAAATTGCTTTTCCTGCTTTNGCTGCCATTGTAATAAATTGAGTNTGAGTTGGNGTNGCAGAAGCTATAAGAACTGCATCTACGTCATCTGCATTAATTGCTTCCTCTGGTGAAGAAGCAATTGAGCACCCTGTTGATTTTGCTACTTCTTCAGCGAATTCAGAATTAATGTCGTAAATGTATTTTAATTTTGCTTTTGGATGTGCTGCAATAAATTTAGCATGCATTTTTCCAATCCGTCCTGCTCCCATTAACGAAAAGTTAATCATAAGAATATAGAACAGAATTAAAAAACAAAATCAAGAAACATTTTTAATGATGAATTAAACACTAATTAAAAATATAATTTTCTTGATGCACATAACATCATCATTTAAAAATGNTTTAACTTTTTAATAAATTTTATGTCAGTNAAATTAGGAATAGCACCAATTGCATGGAGTAACGATGATATGCCTGAATTGGGTGGNGATACTTCTTTAGAACAATGTTTGTCAGAAGCTAGTCAGGCAGGATTTATTGGAATTGAGTCTGGTGGTAAATTTCCAAAAAAATCAGAAGAATTAATCCCTAAACTTAAAGAATTTAATCTAAATCTTTGCTCAGGTTGGTATGGAGCTAATTTAAGAACAAATAGTATTCATGAAGAAAAAGATTTAATTCAAGATCAGCTGAAACTTTTTAAAGATTGTAATTCACCATGTATGGTTTTTGCTGAAGTTTCTGGTTCAATTCAAGGAGATCCAGATCGAAAATTGTCTACAAGACCTCAAATGGATCTTGAAGAGTCAAAAAAATACTATGAAAAAATTTCAGAAATGGGCAAGTATCTAGAAGACGAAGGTATGCCGCTAGCTTATCATCATCACATGGGCACTGTAATAGAGACTGAAGAAGATACAGTAAGATTGCTTGAGAACACTCATGATAGTGTAAAACTTACATTAGATACAGGTCACATGTTGTTTGCTCAAGGGGACTCCTTAAAAATATTAAACGACTTTAGTGAAAGATTAATTCATGTGCATTGTAAAGATATTAGAAAAGGTGTTTTAGAAAAATCTTTAAAAGAAGATTTAAGTTTTAGAGGAGCATTTTTAGAGGGTGCATTTACAGTTCCTGGTGATGGATGTATTGATTACAAGCCATTGTTTGATGTATTGAAGAAAAAAAATTATTCTGGATGGTTGGTAGTAGA